>Ga0315906_10000149_pt1 | contig 114148 bp, 163 predicted proteins | sample LakEriMetagenome_4_FD_203526 | JGI IMG/M metagenome (GOLD analysis project Ga0315906, IMG submission 203526) | Freshwater fungal communities from buoy surface, Lake Erie, Ohio, United States - Buoy 2 MA122 | ecosystem: Environmental > Aquatic > Freshwater > Lake > Lake biofilm | place: USA...
CAGTAACTTTTATACAAATTGAGTCTTCTCATTTAATTCGACCAAATTTGATAGTTCAAACCATAGATGGTGTTGATTGGGTATTTGGTTCCGATGCTTTTATGTTAGATAAAAATATTAACAATGATGAAAACAATTAAAACATACGAAGGTTTTTTTGACTTTTTCAAAAAGAAAAGATCTGAGGATGATAAAATCGTAATGGATTATATCAAAAGATTAGAACGCCTAAAAAGTTATTTAGAAAAAGGTGGAGTTGCTCCTTATGATATAACAATTAATCTTAACGGTACTGAACCAGGTGAACAATATTTTACAAGATATAGATTCCAATTTGATGATAGTCCTATAAGAATTGTTAAAGCTGAGGCTGATAGAAAATATAGACGAGGTTGGAGTGAAGAAATTCAAAAACAATTTATTAACGATGATGGTGCGGTTAAGAAAAACAACAATGTATTTTATCAACTTTATATTGAGAATGCTGACGAATCGGTTAGAGCTGATGTTGATCTTTTAGAAGAAATGCATGAGCTATCTGAATGGTGTTTTAAACAAAACAAAGAAAATAAAAGAATTAAAAAAATCAGAGGTAATATGAATCCAGCAGCTGATTTATTAGATGATGATGTTTGGGGTAATACACCTTTAGATAAGAGATAAACTAAATTAGTAAATCTCTTATCAATTTATCTCTCCTTTTGGAAATATATCTACCATACCATTCATCATCTTCAAATTTTATAGTTGATTTTAATGTTAAGTTTATTTTATCTCCCTCAATCTCAATTTCTTTTGAATATATTTTATAAAATATTCTTTTCATTTTTATACCAAATCTACTTGAAATTTGACTATAATCAAATCTATCAGATTGACTCCAGCGAAAATCACAATCCGGATCAAATTTTTTAGTCAATCGAATTAAAATTTCTACATCATCAATAAATATATCCTTATAAAATATAGGAACTTTATATTTAATATGATAAGTCTTATAACTAACTTTATTTACCGTCAACTCCACTATCTATAGCACTTATTCTTGTTATTATATTCCACAAATCATTTATGTGTTTTCTATAAATGTCCTTTTCAACAGGTCTTTGGTTTTCATCATACTTCTCGGCTAATTCTAACTTATGATGTATGATATCTAAGAAGTTATGAACTTTACAACCATTATGTATTGTATAATTTATCTTTTCATCAGTTCCAATCAAGTCATAATCACAACTAAAACTATAACCTTTATAAACGCCATATGAATCATAACCTCTATAATTACCAGTATTTACATTTATTGATAAAAAGTTTTTTTCATATACAACTTTATTTAAATTAAAAACACCACAAAACGAAATAAAGTTATCTCTACCTATAATAAAATCAAGATCATCCGGAACTCGACTAAATATATTTTGCCCTTTATATCTATAAGCCCTCAAAGCACTTGAACCAGTTAAAATAGAGTCCAGTTTCAATAAAGTATTTAAATATTTTGCTCTCTTTGGATAAAATAATTTTTCAAAGAAATTATTGAAGTGACTAAATGGTAAATCACTTAATGTTATATTATTGTTGTTCTCTAATATTAACTTAAATTTAAGATCTCTTAAATAAGTTTTAACATCATTTAGTTTTTGTAAATCGCTCATATAAATATCCAATTATTATCCCAGTTAAAGCACCCGCAACGTGGGCTATATGTCCAATTCCATCTTTTTGGTGTCCTAATGAAATTATAAATTCATCTACAATAAAATAAAGTGGTATTAAAAAAGTCGGAAAGTTTATTTTACCAATTTTATTGGTTATTTTCATTCCAACAAAAATACCCATTAGTCCATAAATAGAAGAAGAAGCTCCTGCTACAGTGGCTGTTAGTAAACCATCAAGATATATTTGTAAAAAACCACCAATCGAACCACATATTAAATAAAAGATAATGAATTGTAAAGATTTCATTCTTCTTTCAATTGGTGGGCCAACTAAAAGTAATACACACATATTATTTCTTAAATGTTCGGTACTGGCATGTATAAATTGATGTGTTATTAGTTTATCAAATGAAAACGAACCTAAACTCATTAGAAGTGGTTGAATTATTTGTGATGGTAGTAATAACTCACAATTAAATATAAAAAAGTTCATAGCAACTAAACCAATTACTATTGGAGTTATTGATCTTATACTTTTATCGAAATTATCTACTTTTTTAGAAGTAAAGACAAATAGTGATGCGATAACAGGTGTTAATAACAAACTGATAAAGTATGTTATATTATAGCCTATCTTTCTCTTTTCACCTTCAAAACTTAATCTAACACAAAGAATTGAGTATAGAAAGGCTAATGTAAGTAAAATCATAAACCTCTTTCTCTATTATCAATAACTATTCTCATACAACCATGACAAACAACAACTGGTCCAGCTGGAGTCATAACTGGTTCTCTCTCACATTTAGATTCACACGGTTTTGTACCTTGTGGTGCGTAATCTCTCAAAGATCTTCTTTTTTCTCTTTCTCTCATGACTATAAGTTTTATTTTACAAATATACGAATTTAATATATACGATAGAAAAAAAATATAATAATATGAAATACTTAAAGAAGTTTAATGAGAGTTTTGGTAGAACATTATTTGAGGACTTTGGTTCTAAAGACATTATTGATGATATAAAGAGTATATCATACATATTAGAAGATAAAGGATATGAATTAGGTGTTTATGAGTTTTCTCTTCATACGAATTGGGAAGATGTAATAACTATTAAAATAGAACTTTGGACTGAACAATATGTAACTGGAGTTGGTGCTTTTACTGATAGCAGTCATGAAAATCTTATGAAAAAAGTGGAGTCTGATATTGATAACTACAAAACTCTTCTAATGGAACATTTAGACTATATACCATCAGATAAATTTCATGTAGGTAAAATAACTCATAGAATTGGGTCTCAAGTTTCATTTTCTAAAGAGAGTGTTCGTTTTGAATGTAAAATAAAAATAGATTTGTAATGAAAAATATTAAAACATATGAAGGTTTCTTTGACTTTTTTAAAAAGAAAAATAAAGAAGTAAGTAACGAACCTGTTTATTTAGATGATATAAAAGAATGTCTTTATGATATAACAGAAGATACTAGATTTGATAATTCCTTAGATGGTACAATTGATGGAGTCTTCAACACTTATCGTGATGTTTTTAAAATTAAGAGTAATCTAAGTTTAGATTCTGATTATGAACAATTGGGTAATGATATAGAAGGATTACCTGAATATGTTAAAGATAATATGATGGCTGTTAGAATTAGATATAAGAGAGAAGAAGAAGATGATAGATATTCGGGAGTAGATAAAGTTGGTGTATTAGATGATGATTTTAAGAGATTATTGGAAATTTGTGAATCCAAATTAAAAACATATAATTGTGAAGTTTCTTATTATGTTTGTATTGGTAATACACACTTAGTGAATGGTGCTAGTTGTATTCCGGATGAGTTTAAATCAATTGATAAGTTATTTTATTTTTTACAAAATAGGAGAGAAATTTTAGGATCAGCTCGTCGTGATTCATCCGGTACTACATTTTTCATTCGAGGATCAATAAACTTAACTATGAAAATAACATCACCTTCAAAAATAATAGTATAAATATGAAAAATATAAAAACATATGAAGGTTTCTTTGACTTCTTAAAAAAGAAAAAAAATTTAGAACCGGTGTATTTAGAGGATATAAAAGAATGTCTTTATGATATAACAGAAGATGAACCAAGAATTAAAAACTCTTTAGATGGAAATGTTGATGGTATATTTAAAAGTTATGATGAGATATTTGGTATTAAAAATGGAAGAAGTATTGAATATTATGGGTCAATGGATCATATTAAAGATAATATGATAGCGGTTAGACTTACTTATAATCTAAATGAAATTAGTAATGAAGAAGTTAAAAGATTATTAGAAATATGTTCTTCTAAATTAAGAACATATGATTGTGTAGCAACTTTTTATTTATCATATGGTAGAGATGAAGGTAGAACAGATGATAAAGAATATAAATCAGTTGATAAATTATTCAATGCAATAAATAAATATTACAGCTGGTCTGTTAGACAAAGAAATCCTAATATCGCAATGAAAATAACAGCACCTTCAAAAATAATAGTATAGTAAACCTAAATTACTTTTTTAATATAATTATCATGTATTTAAATAAAGATAGAAAAAATTGTACTCTATATTTTGTTAAATCAAACGATATAAATGATTTGATAAAAAGTAATAGTTTGGGGAGTGTGTATGATTTAGAGATTTTAAAAAGTGATTCAGATAGCATTAAATATGGTAGAGTTGAAACGCAGATAGTAGGTGCTCTTAGATATACAACCGATGAAGATATTAGTAGTTTTATCGAGAAAAGTGATATAATAGTTGAAGTAATTAAGAATAAAAGTAGTTATTCTTCTTTTCATTTAGAACCATCTTCTTCGACAGAAGTTAGAATAATAATGTATGAACTTTTAAACTTTAGTGAGATAAAAGAATTTGAAAATATTGGTAGTATTGAAAGAAGACTTATAACAACAATTGAAATTGAAATAAAACCAATAAAAGTAGTTGAAACGGAATCAAATAATATTTTAAGAGATATAAAGTCTTTAATACGTGATAATAAATTGGATAACTTATTAGGAAATTCCTAAATTATTAAGTTTTTCGTCTCTTTCAGCAGATTTTAATAGATTTTCTATTTCAGAATCTTCAACACTAAGAAATTTTTTAAATGATTTTATATTAGATATATTAACTACGAATTCATTTTCCCAAAAATCTTCTTCGTTATCAGGTCTTATAATATTTAAGGCTAAGCCTAATCTAGCTTTGTTAGCTCCATATTGAACACCCCAATTTAAAATTGATAAAGTATTTACTTCACTACTTATAAACTTTTTAAAATCGGAAAAGTCTTTCATATACCAAGTCATTGGATGTACGTTTAGAACCTCTCTAATACCGACAGTTCTTGATAATATGTTCAAAGATATGATTATCATATTATATTATTTTATCTATATTAAAATTTCTTAATATGGCTTTTAATTCAGATACACTTTCTTGTATCTTTTCTGATTTAGTTATTCTACTAATATCTTGTTGTTTTTCAAACTCAGATTTAGCAAATCTCTCAGTTAAAACTTTTTTGTTATATTTAAACCATTCTTTTTGTAGAGTATTCGGCATACTACATATTTCAACTAGTTTATCCATAGTTTCAATTATATAGTAGTAGTTGTTATCTAATTCGAAAATTATATTACACTTTCTAACTATTGTATGATGTTCCCATGTATCGGAATAAGATACAATTCTCATTCCTTCTACTAAAAAACCACCAGCTCCATTTTCGCCAATTAGTCCCATTACTTAAATTTCTTTTTTAATTCATTTAAGTCATCAAGATACATATCTTTAGGATCGGTTTCTTCTAACTTTTTAATATCTAACTTTTTATTTGTAAAATCTTCTTTCAATTTCTCAAATAATTCTTTAGTTAAAGAGTAGATTGGCATTCTTAATAAGTAGTCATAAGAATCATCTATCTTATCCAACCCCATTTCTTCAATACCTTTTATGATATCTGGTTTAGAAACATTATTTACTTTTAACTTTTCATCTAAGATAGATTTAATAAATCTACCTCTATTACTTAAAACTTTCAATTCGTGTTGCATTTTATCCAACATGAATTTCTTTCTTTTATGATAGTATGAAAGTCTGAAATTAACAAAGTATTCAATTATATCAGATGAATTTTCAAATATCTTTAATTTACCCCATTCATCTAATGTTGAAAATATTTCAGTTGATGATTCTTCTAATTTTAAGAGTTTAACTAATTTTTCATCGTCATATTTTTCTAAATCAGCTCTTGTAAACTTTATTGTATAATCAATGTTATCTTTACAATTATCATCATAAGAAACTATATCTTTATTATCACATAACTTATCTAATATTTCTTCATATTTCTCATAAGTCATTGACGGTGGTAATTCAGTAATTCTAACAGTTGATGTGTTAACTCTTTGAAATTTTCCTTTTATAATCCATCTTCTATTGTTCTCTGGATCTTGTATAAACTCACCTGTAAACTCATTAAGTGATGGTTTTATTTCTTTTATAGATTTACCATTTAATAAACTAATACAAGCATCTGTGACAGATTTAACATCTCTGTTTAATAGATTCGATGAGAATCCAACGGCAATACCAGAAGAACCATTTATTAAAATAGTTGGTATAATTGGGAGAAAAAACTTAGGTTCAATTATTTCACCTTCTTCTTCTTTATATTCAAGTAGTTCAAAATCTTTATAAAGTAATTTAAAGTTACCATTTAATTTAGTACCAATATATCTGGGAGCTCCAGCTTGTGGAGATCTCAATGAACCAAATTGACCAATCTCATCTAATAGAGGAGCATTGTTTTTGAATTTTTGGGCCATTGTAGTAATTGCGTTTTCTAACGATTGGTTACCGTGATGGTAGAAAGCGTCAGAAGCAACTTTACCGGCTAATTGGAATACTTTTAATGGCTTCTCTGATCCTGTTTTCCATATTTGATTACAAACGTGTATAATCTTCCTGTGTGTTGGTTTAAAACCATCTACAACAGAAGGAATTGCTCTACCCTCAATAGAGTACATAGCGAATTCTTTATATTCGTTTGATAAAAATTCTGTAATACTTTTTTCAATCATAGAGTTATATATACAAAATCTTTTTTTTGTTTTCTATTTTTTTATATATAGAGTTATGAAAAGAGTTAAAAATTATAACGAGTTTGTTAATGAAGGTATCTTCTTTAAGAAAGATGAATACTTGAGAGCTGAGTTAAATAAATTATATAATACTGATGAGAATAAAGTTAGATTACAAGAAATCATTAGTACTTTCAAGAATTTAAATAAATTACAATTAATTCATAAATTAAAAAGTTTAGGTTATTCAGAATATTTAATCGATGACAAGAAACTTTATAAAGAGTTTGAAAAGTTTAAAAAAACTGGTGAACCATTTGGTTTAGAAAAGTTATTATTAGGTGATGAGATACAAAGACAAATTGTTCTTTCCAAAAGAGGTCAGTTAAGTAGATACTTAATGGAACATGGTGAAGAATTCACTTTTGGTATGTTAAGAGCTATTTTCAAAGATGCTAAAGACGCTAAAATCTTAATGGATACTAAAACAGCTTTTTATCAAGCACTTCCAAGAGCTATTCCTACAATCATAGCACCTTTTTATCCAATTTTAGCAATTGTTGGTTTGGTTTTAGGAACATCCAGAACATTTAATAAGTTTTTGAAACCACTTTTTAAACATATTGATTCGGAATCTAAATATGTTGATTTCTTAAAGACGATGGTTAATTACTATATGAAAGTTCCGGAAGGTGATGTAAATGTAAAAGATCGTTTTTCGAGAGCTTTTGTTGTTACTGATAGATTAATAGATGCTGTTAAACCAGAAGTTATACAAGATTTTACAAATAAATTAATTATAAAAATGGATTCTGAACCGGATGATAAGCCGGTGCCAGATCACTATATTGAAAATCAATTGAAGACTTATCTGAATGATAATTTTGATGTTGATCCAGAAATACCATTAAAAATAGAATAATTATGAAATATTTAAAGGGATATAATGAATCAATAAGGTTGTATGATTTGCAAGTCTTCAAAGGGAGAAAGAGAAATTATAAAACTTTTGAATAATTTAAATGTAAATTATATACATCAAAAAAAAATTCAAAGATTGTAAATATTTATCAAATTTAATTTTTGATTTTTACTTACCAGATTATGATATTTGTATAGAGTATAATGGCGCACAGCATTATGAACCATTTGATTATTTTGGTGGAAAAGAATCTTTTGAATTAGTAGTTAAAAGAGATAAAATTAAAAAAAACTTTTGTAGAAAAAATAATATTAAGTTATTTACAATATCATATAAAAAAAATATAGAAAAAGAGATAAAAAAATAATAGAGAAATGTCAGCTGATAAATATAAAAAATTAACAGATAGAGAACACGTACTACTTAGACCATCTATGTATTTGGGTTCGATGAAACCAAATATTTCAAATAAATGGGTTTTTGAAGATGGTAAAATATTAAAGAAAGAAATTAATAATGTCCCGGCTTTTATAAAGTTATTTGATGAAATAATCACCAATTCCATAGATGAGAGTCGTAGAGATGGTAGTAGATTAAATGTTATTAAAATAAATATAGATAATGATATTGTAACCGTTTGGGATAACGGGGGAATATCTGTTGTAAAAAATAAAGATGATGAGTGGATTCCAGAGATGGTATTCTCTAATATGCGAGCAGGTTCTAATTTTTCAGATGATGAGAATAGAACTTGGGCAGGTACTAATGGTGTTGGGAGTTCTTGTGTGAATATATTTTCAGAAGAATTTAGAATATCAACTTGTGATGGTAAAAACCATTTTACTCAAGTTTTCTCTAAAAATATGAGTGAGAGATCTAATCCTATTATTAAGAAATCAAAAGCAAATCATACTGAAATAACTTATAAACCAGATTATGAAAGATTTGGTTTAAATGGTATTGATGACGATCATTTTAAAATGATTGAGAAAAGAGTTTATGATTTAGCTGCCTGTAACACACATTTAAAAATATATTTTAATGACTTATTGCTAAATTTTAATACATTTGAAGATTATATTAAGTTATATACGAGTGAATACTTCTATGAAAGTAATAAAGATAAAACATGGTCTATCGCAGTTGCACTTTCAGAAAACGGATTTCAACAAGTTAGTTTTGCTAACTCTACGGAGACTTATGATGGTGGTACACACGTTGACTACATAATGGGTCAGATAATCTCACAGATGAGAGAATTCTTCTTGAAAAAACACAAAGTTGATATTAAACCATCTGAGTTGAAAAATCATATGACACTTTTCTTAAACTCAACCGTTATCAATCCTAGTTTCTCATCACAAACAAAAGAGAAATTAATTACTGAGGTTAAAGAATTTGGTTCTACATTTGAAGTATCAACTAAGTTTATACAACAAATACTTAAATCCGAAATTGTAAACTCTATTTTAGATTGGATTCAACAAAAAAAGAATGCTGATGATAATAAATTACAAAGAGAGTTAAATAAAAAACTATCTAAGATTAAAGTGGATAAACTAATTGATGCTAAAGGTAAAGATAGATGGAAATGTTCATTGGCTCTTTTCGAGGGAGACTCTGCTTCTGGTGCTTTTAGAAAGTATAGAACTCCTGAAACAATGGGTGCTTTCTCATTAAGAGGTAAGTTTATAAATGTTTCTGAAATATCTAATCAAAAATTAGTTCAGAATACAGAGGCTGTTAACTTAATGGCGGCAATTGGTTTGAAATTAGGTCAGAATATAGAACTTAAAACATTAAGATATGGTAGAGTATTGATTTACACTGATGCTGATGTTGATGGTAATTCGATATCTGGATTATTGATAAACTTTTTCTACAAGTATTGGCCTGATATGTTCGAAAGAAGAATGATTTATAAGGTTGAAACTCCGATAGTAGTAGCAACACCTAAAGATAAAAAGAAAAAGAAAGCTCTTTTCTATACTCAAAGTGAGTACAATGATTGGGAATCTAAAACAGACTTAAAAGGTTGGGATGTTAGTTATAAAAAAGGTTTAGCAGCTTTGGTTGATGATGAGTATGGTGACATCATTAATAATCCAAAGTTAACACTTATAACTAAAGATGATGTCTCTGAAACTTCATTAGATGTTTGGTTTGGTAAGAATTCGGATTTAAGAAAGACTGAGTTATTAAAATGATGGAAGTTTTATTATATGGAGATTTCGGATATGAAATACTTTACATAAAATCACCAATTAGAGCAATTTATGATACAGTTGGTGATAATCACATGATAACTATCGAAAAGTCATCTTTAAAATCAAATAGTTTGATAGAACTATCTAATGGATATTTGATTATTCGATATAATCAATATGATAGACTTGGTAATATCATAAGGTCTGTCATTTTTAATATAGTTGATTTTGGTGAAAATGATCTTAATTACTTTTTCAAATTCTCAAAAATAAAAGATGTGTATTTTGATAGAAAAGAATCTAAAAAAGATTTAATTGATTTGGATAATTACATCAAATCTTATATAAGAGATTATAGATTAGATGAGATATTTGATTAATCTGAATTATTGAAGTAGATTTTTTGATATATAAAAGAAAAATCTAATTATGAGTTACACACCTACAACCTGGGACTACACAGTAAATTCAAAGAATGAAAAGATATATAAAGATCATATTTTAAATATTGTTCAAGAGAATTTATTAACCATTTCAAAGTTTATAGATGATTTTAGAGATGACGCTCGTTATGATATAACTATTGTTCAAGATAATGTTAATGCTAAAACAGTTCATGATCCAAGTGTTTCAATTATCGGAATGTTTGTTTCTAAAATTATTGAAGGACTTGGAGTTATATTTCCAGCTGGAACAGCGGCTGCTATAATAACAACTATTGCTTGTAAAATTATAAGTGGTATAATATCAACTTTAACCACAGATAAATCAACTGATGTTTACAATAAAATCTTAGATGCTTCTAATGATTTAAGAGATGCTTTAGAACAAGTTTGTTTTGGTATTCAATTACAAATCGGTAGATGGCTTGATGATATGAGATCAAATTGGTTGGTTGAGTTTGAGTGCGATGGTAATAAATACCCTGAATTTAAAGGTAAAGTAAAATTAGCTGATTTTGCTGACACAGAAGAATACTTCCCTAAACCAGCATCGGCTGATTATATCTTGATGAGAGAAAAGTTAAGTAAAGATTCTAAATATGAATCAGCGTCAATATTACTACCAGTTAGATGGAAAATAAGAGCTCATAGAGGATTTCCTGCTGATGGAATATCCAATTTTGTTAAAGGTTGGACAGTTTGTTTCTATAAAGTTAGAAACAGATCAACTTGGGATAAATGGCATTCAAGTCAAGAATTTCCTAATATCCCTAGTTACTTATCTGGAGATATTGAAGGTCCTTATGAATATACAGAGAAGGGTGATGATTCTACAAAACAAAGAATTATGGGTTGGGGTCAAGAGTATAAAGATTATCCTTGGTCAGATGGTCAACAATTTAGAGATTCGAGACAATGGAATGGAACTCGATGGATGGGTATTTCTGGTAATAATAAGCTAGAGTTGGAAGATAATAAAAACCTTAAAAGTGGAACATCTTTTAAAGATTGTGTAGATGATATATTAAATGGGTATTATAGTGGTTGGGAACAAAATACAAAAAATTATCTTCCTAAAACGCCGTCATATTATCTTTGGTATAAAACAAAAAGAAATAATGAAAATATTGAAATAATCAATGATAGAAGAATTTGGACTTTAATGGGTAATGATTCTACAATAGATTGGGCTTATGACTCTTATGATATATTTCATTGGGGAAGAGCTTATAGAGGAATTACTTTTAATCACTATACATTAGTTGATCAAGATAGTAATTACGCACCAAGTGTTTTATGTAAATGGTTATTCATTGATAATGGACATGGTAAAATCGTAAACGAACATGGAGTTGCTAATATGGAAGATGTTTATCACAAATGGAATTTAAAATTTGAATAATAAAAAAACCCTCAATTAAGAGGGTTTTTTTATTTAAAGAAATCTTTTATTTTATCAAGTTGTTTATTTAAAATTTGATCATTAACACAATCAATTATATATCTTAATGTTTCTTCTCTTGAATCGTCCATTTCACTTCTATCTTGTTCATCTATAATAAATTGAAGTCTAAGAAACTTATCTAGTGGTAATTGTTGGCATTCATAATCAACACATTTTGATGATGCTTGTAGCATAACCGTTGAAATAGGAACAGCCCAATTTAAAGCTCCCCACTTTTTAATTGGTCGGTGCCACCATTTTCTTCTATACCCTAACTTTTCGGAATGGAATCCGGTTCCTAATGAAAGTAATTGAATATCCTCAACAGTTATATCTGGGTTTCCATATTTATATCTAAGTGTATCCGCAACAGCTGCCATGGCTGGATTGTTAATATAAATACCACCATCAACTAAAATTCTATCAACATCGTTATAGTTATATTCGAATGGTGATAAATATACAGGAGCCGCACTTGTTGCTCTACAAACATCTTTTAGTGGTAGATCAAATCCATACTCATTAGTTCTTCTACTTTTAAACATAACAATTTCATTATGTATTATATCATATGATGTGACAATTATTGGTTTAAGAACTTCTGATAGTCTTATATCACCAAAGTATTCAGATAATTGATCTTCTAAACCATTCTTTTTATATTTTGGTAAAAAAATTGATCTTATTCCTCTATATTTCTTTTTTAACCAAGTGTTTTGTTTTGGGAATATTTTATTACCATTGGTGTTGTAAAGATCTATTAGTTTATCAACTGTTAATACTGGTTTTCCATTTTTTGCCGCGGTTAATCCACATGCTATTATACCACCAGTTGATGTACCAACTATCAAATCAAATAGTTCATAAATTCTTTTACCAGTTATATCTTCAATTCTCTTCAGAATAATTAATTCTGCTAATCCTCTCAAGCCTCCACCATCTAAGGATAAAATTTTAAACTTCTTTTTCATAAAATTATATATAAATAATTTACTTTTTCATATTTATTTTATAGTTTTGTATTATGAGAGATCGTGCTTGGAGAAGATCAACTTATGAGAAAGTCACACTCAGAAGATTGAGAGAAAATTTGTATAAATCTTGGTGGTATTATAAAGATGCCAATGGGTATTATATACAAAATGCGGTCTTGCCTGATTATATAGGAACTGAGTATCATCGTAGTAAGAGATATATCGGTAACTATGGTAAAGATAAATATTCTCCAAATAAAAGTAATAGAAGAAAAAGTTTTCCAAGACCTGGAGATACACCAAATACAAGAGAATGGAATAAGAGATATCTATTAAAAATATTAAAAGAAAATGGAATTAAGTGATTTAATACCAAGAAAACCAGGATATTCTATAAGTGGAGATATTCTACATTTTAAGAAATTGATCAATATACCTATTTGTTATATTGATACTTATGATGTTGCTTATGTTTTCTTAGATATGAGAATAAAGAAAGAAGTAATTAGATTTGTTCAACATTTAATGAAAATTGGAATTGAATTTTATTTTGCTTATCCAGATAGTGCTAATCCATCGGGTGTTTTAAACTATAAGGAGAAAGTAATCTATCACTATTTAATTATCTATTTAGGTATCTTTGAACACGAAAGTAATGATAGAAGTTTATATCTTGGTTTAGAAAGAGTAGGTCTTGATTATTTTAAAAACTTAGTTAATTGGTGTTTAAAAGAAGATTGTTTACCAGTTTTGAAAAAGATTTACGATGAATTAAAACCAAAAGTTGAAGCTAATTTTTACGATTGGTATTCAAAAGATAAAAGATATAATTATACTGATGAAGTTAGAGAAGATTATAAAACACTTTGGAGAGAAATACAACTTAATATGATATTATAAAAAAACCCACCAAATTTGGTGGGTTTTTATTTTGTTATTTTTCTAATTAAGAAATTTTAACAGTTCTGTAATTAGTATTAGAAACACTTTTAGGGATCATAATTGTTAAGATACCATTATCATACTTAGCTCTTGTTTCAGATGTTTCTGCGTTATTAGGAATATTAAATTCTCTTGTAAAAGAAGAATAGTTATATTCTCTGTATGAATAATTTGTAGGTCTTTCTGATTTATTTTCAGTAGCTTTAACAGTTAAAGTTTGATACATACTGTTGTTTGAGTAAGCAACCTCAAAAGATTCTTTTGTGTAACCAGGTGCTGCGATTTCAAATACGTAACTATCAGAAGTTTCATAAGTGTTAACACTTGGTGTAGTTGGTGTGTAGTTTACCCAGTTAGTAACTGTGTTTAATGCTGGGTTGTTTGTGAATGGTGCTACATTCCACAATGAAAATGGAGTTTCAAGTAGAATAGAATTAGTGTTGTTAGTGTTTTCCCAGTTGAATGGGAAGTTGTTAGGTTTGTTCATTTATTAGATTTATTTTTTATTTTATATTATTGATAATTAAAATAGTTTAAAAACTATAAAACATAATAACATATTTATACTATATACATTATAAAAAATAATAACATGGAATGTTAGTAGATTTAATTATTGATGGTAACTATATTTTAAGTCGTTTAGTTTTTACTTTACACAAAAATAATTTACTTTATGGTGCTTTACACCAATCATTAGAAAACACAATAAGAAATTACAGAAAATGGTTTCCTTTTGCGAACGTTTATTTAGTTTCTGACTCTAAAGAAAAATCTTGGAGAAAACAAATTATAAGTGAATATAAAGCCACTAGAAAAAAAGATTCAGATATAGATTGGAATTTTGTTTATCAAACATATGGAGAATTTAAAGAAGAGATTAAATCAATCTCTAAAATTTTAGAAGCACCTCACGTAGAAGGTGATGACTGGATTTCTTTTTTAGTTGAAAAGGCAAACTCAGAAGGTCGTTCAACTGTGATTGTATCAAATGACTATGATATTAAACAGATAGTTAATTTTGGTGTTGATCCTTTATACATTAATATTATGACTAATGAAATGTATAATAAAGAAAAACTTTTCTTACCTAAAAACTATCAAATATTTTTAAACAAGTTATCTAAATTACCAAATGATGATATTTTTGATCTAAATGATAATAGTGAGTTTATTGGACTTTTGAATAGATTTCTTAATAAATATGAGATTAATGAAATTAACTCAACAGAATCATTAATTATTAAGATTATATCAGGTGATACATCTGATAATATTGAATCTGTTTGGTCACAAGTTAAAAATGGTAAGAAAAGAGGAATTGGTGCGAAAGGCGCGAAAACTATTTATGATCAGTATATATCAGAGTTTGGTGAAGTAAATTTAAAAGATCCAGATTTATATGAGAATATAGCGGACTTAATTTGTGAGAAAAAGAAATTAAGTAAAACTAAAATTGAAGATATAGTTGATAATATTAAAAGTAATATGAAACTAATTGATCTTAGAATAAATAACTTACCAACAGATATTGTTGATAAAATGTATAATGTTTATGATAAAATTTGATTTTGATAAAGCTATTTCAAAATGGTCTCCTGTAATAGAGAATACCATAATGAAACACAAATATACTTATTGTAGAGATTTAATTGAATCAATAAGTATATTTTGTGAATGGTTTTCTCGGAATGAAGATCAAAAAATTAATCAATATAATCAATATGCCAGTACTTGTACTACATTAGGTCAGATACCTAATGGTACACCGGGTAGTGGTGATTATGAAAATCCATTACCAGGTAAGCTTAAAGATATTTATGAAAAATTAAAATCAATTGATCTTAGAGTTGAAATAGTTGGTGAGTATTTGAATATGGCAACTGGACAAGTTGAATATAAATTAGCTGATGGTAGGTATATACCAAAAGATTTTAAAAACTTTAAACCATCAGAGGATATTTATTTACAAGTTTTCGATCATGATTTCCTAACTTTTTGGAAACCGGATATTATAAGAGATTGGAAACTTAATAATATTTTAAATGGCTGAGATAACTGATATTGCTAGAGCAATTTTTCAAAAAAGAAGTGAATGGTCAAATATAACGGATGAAGATAAAATCAAGTGGTTTTTTATATTCAATCGATATTTTTCTAAAATTTACCCTGATAAAGCACAACTTTTAAATCTAAAGAATATAGACAAAGTAATGGCTATGGATATTTGGTATCATTTTATGAAAACTGAGCCTTATCCAGATAATTTTTGGAGTAAGACACCCAAAGTTGAAAAAGATATTCCAGATAAAGATTGGAAGATGCTTAAAAAACATCTTAAAGTAAAAGAAGAAGATTTAGATTACTTAATCAATAAATTTCCAGATTTTATAAAAGAAGAGTTAAGTTATTCAAAGAAATTAGAAAAAGAATTTAAAAACAAATAATAGTTATGGTTACAATAGAGAAAAAAACTAAAACAAATTGGTACGTAGTTAGAACAGCTACAAATAAAGAAAAATCAGTTGCTGAGAAAATTCAAAAGCAATCTGAGACAGGTGATCTTATGAATAAGGTTAGTCAAGTTATTGTTCCAACCGAAACATCATTTTATCTTAAAAATGGTAAAAAGGTTAAACGTGAGAAGGTTAAATTCCCAGGTTATATCTTTGTTCAAACAAACGCAATTGGTGAGTTAAAATACTTCTTAAAAGGTACAAATGGTGCTGGTGGGTTCTTAACCAACAGAGCGGGTGATGTAGTTCCTCTTTCAAATGCTGAAGTTAGTAGAATGATTGGTGAGTATGAAGAATCTAAAATTGAGAAACCAGAAGAAATGAGTAAATATTTACCAGGAGAAGAAGTTACTATTTTAGATGGTCCTTTTTCTAACTTTAATGGTAAAGTTGAGTCAGTTAAAGGTGATAAAGTTAAGGTTGAAGTTTCTATCTTTGGAAGAGTTAATCTAATTGAATTGGGTACACTTCAAATTGATAAAAAGAGAGATTAATTATAAAGAAATTTTTCATATTTTTCTTCATCTTTTAAATTAATTTCCATTACAGTTTCTTTTAATGGTGTTGTGAAAGTTACTATAACATAAGTTAGGTAATCTGTTTCAACACCATTTAATAATTCATCTAATAAAATATCTCTTTCGGAATCTTTATCTAATCTTTCACCAGTATCAATCCTTAAATTAATTTTCCAAGGTAATCTTTTATTAACATAACTAATAACAGATGTTTTGTAAACATTTGGCTGTCTCATTTGTCTTTTAAATAAGAATAAAGAAAATATTACTATTCTAGTTATGTATTGGTGATAAACTTGATTAACATCTAATTTCATAGCTTATTTATTAAACTATTTACCTTCTGTTTTATCAATTTTGATCAATTTGAAAAGTCTTGGATAGTAAATATTTTGTTTTTAGTTTCATAATCAATAGTTTATATATTATCTAATAATAATAATTATTTCGGGAAGCTTTGATTTTACTAAAAAAATGGTTATTATTGTAAAAATTTTTTTTATGGCAAGAAGTTCGGAAAAATGGGAACACCAATTTATAATAGCAAAGACCCTATTAGAGTCAATGGAGCCTTATAAGGATAATGATGATTTGATTAGATCTTTTTGTGTTGGGTTGAGAAATCCAATTGTTTTTGATAATCAAGTTACTGAAGCTTATCACTTTCTACCTTATAAATTAGAAGAATATGAAAATGTTAAAGGTCCTCTTACAGAAGATCATTTAATCGGTATTAGTAATATAGTTCTTTATATCTTTAAAAATGAAATCTATAAAAGATGGAATACAGTTGAAGATTTTAAAAGAACTTTAAAAGCATTCCAAGTTTTACTTACAGTACCAAAGGCATTAAACGATAAAGGTTCTTATAAACATGGTTGGCAATTTAATGTTGATAATATTAACGAATGTATAAGTTGGGATGTTAAACTTAAAAATGAGAATATTAACTACCTAATTGATGAATCTGGTAATCAAGTCTCTGTTGATGATGTTTGGAATGAATGGTATCAACAATACTCTGACTTTTTGTAAACAAAACTAGTTTTTAGTTATAAAATAGACATGTATAAAGAAATAGATGTTGATTTCATAGAATTCTATGTTAAGAAAAAATATAATCAAAATTTAGACAAATATTTTGAAGTTTCTAGACCCGCTCTATCCGTTTGGAGAAAAAATGGAATTCCACAAATTCGCGTAGATGAATTTATGAGAAGAGAAAAATCTTTTGATATTATTGAATTATTTTCAAGAATTTATAAAAGGGAGAGTTAACAATTTTATATATAATTATAAAATTGTTAATCTTATGAAAGTATGTAGTAAATGTGGATTAGAAAAAGATTTTAGTGAGTATCATAAATTTAAACATTCAAAAGATGGTTTAAAGTCACAATGTAAAGTTTGTATTCTTTTAAAAGAGAAAGAAAGAAGATCAACAGATGAATATAAATTAAATCAAAAAGAATATAATCAATCAATTCCAAAAGAAATTAAAAAATCAAATAGAAGAAAACACTATTTAAAAAACATAGAAAAAATATCCGAACAAAATAAAAAATATAGAGAAGATAACAAGGAATATTTTATTGAATATAATAAAAAATATAGAGAGGATAACAAAGAAAAAATATCTGATAAAAGTAAAAAATATAGAGAGAATAACAAAGAATCTATTAAAGTATGGAGGGAAAATAATCCTGATAAAATTAAAGGATATAGAGAAAAATATTCAAAATCGGAATCTTGTAAAGAGCACCGAAAAAATTGGTATAGATCTATAAAAAAAAGAAGTCCACATGTTCTGGCTTGGCGTACAATATTAAATAATACATTAAAAAGATTTGGTAAACAAAAAGAAGATGAAACTATTAAACTTCTTGGATATTCTGCTATACAATTAAAGGAATATATCGAAAGTTTATTTACAGAAGGTATGAGTTGGGACAATTATGGTGAGTGGCATATAGATCATATAAAACCAGTTTCATCATATGACTCAGATACACCAGTTGATGTTGTAAATTCTCTTGAAAATTTACAACCCTTATGGGCTTTTGATAATCTAAGTAAAGGAAATAAAATATAAAAAATAATTCAAATAAAAATGATTTCATACATGGGAGCCAAAGGCGGCGCAATGGGTAAGTGGATTGAAGAATTTATACCAAAAGATATAAAAATATTTTCAGAACCATTTAGTGGTATGTTTAACGTATATTTAACAATGGATTTAGATAAATATACAAACTTAGAAAAAGTAATTTATAATGATTTTAATGTATTAAATGCCAATATATTTGCATGTGCTAGAAATTATAAAAAATTTTATTCATATTTAGAAAAACAAGAATGTCAACAAAAAAGAATTGATAACTCTCCAACAGATTCAAAATTTAAGGAATGGTTTAATCAGTATCAAAAAGAGATATTTACTAATCAACCAAAATTAGATATGGATAATCCAGATTATGAGAGTGCTGTTAAATACTCGTATGTATTATCCCAAGTTTTTTCGGGTTCTAAACCAGAAACTAGTTCATTTATAGATTTAAAAGGTAAGTATAATTGTAAGTTTGAATCATTCAGAAAAAAAATGAATGGTACTAACCACGGAAAAAGTATATTAAAACATCTTGATGGTATTACAAATGTTGAAAGTATGGACTTTGAAGATTTGATGTTAAAATATGATAGTCCAGAAACTTATTTTTATTTAGATCCTCCGTATTATAACTGTGAAACATATTATAGCAATCATGAATTTGGGTTGCAAACACATAAGAGGTTAGCTGATTGTATTAAAAAGTTAAAGGCTAAATGGTCTCTATCTTATTACTACTTCCCAGAATTAGAAGAGTGGTTTCCAAAAGATAAGTACCGCTGGGAAGAAAAAGAATTTAATAAAATATCAGGTGCTAAAAAAGGTCAAGAAACCAAAAAGGGTACTGAACTTTTAATTATGAATTACTAATGAGTTATCAAATTGATAGTGATGGATTTGTAATATACAAAGGTGTTAAGTTGAGTTTAACGGTTGAACAGTTAAGTGATACTCGAATAATAACTGGTATATCAAGTGAAAAGTTGATTGAATATCAATACAAAAGAGAGATTGTTGAGATAAGAGATAAGAAGATAGATGAAATAATAAAACCACTCGATTGAGTGGTTTTATTTTAAGTTTAAAATTAAATCCTCCTAATTCCAGGCACAAACCCATATTTAAAGTTTTTCTTTGCCCATTCATAATCATCTTTATTCAATGGATTATCATCGTTGCAACTTCCAGCCCAATAATAACCTTTTACTTCTTTAGGACCTTCTTTTAATGATTTTATCCTATTTCTATCACAATTAAAATTACCTCCTATTGATCTTGGTGATCCTTCTAAAGAAGTTAATATATTAAATGAACAATCAAAACTACCACTAACTTTTCCAAATTTAAGAGGAATTTTTTTCAAACCATTATTACTAATATTTACCGTTCCATCAACATCAACTGTTCCATCTGAGTTAATTTTATAATTCTTAATACCGAGTTCTGAACAAATTCCATCAATACCAAGATCTTTTTCATCTAAATCAACAACATATTTATCTTCCTGATCATTATAAACTCTATTATTTAGACAGAAAGTTCCAATTGACTTATTAAAATATTCATTTAATATATTATCAACCGTTTTTTTAAATTCACTTCTATTAACACCATACATATGTTTACTCGTATATAAATTAGTTATATCACGATCTAAACCATCCTCGATGTATAATCCCTCTTCTTCATATTTTCTCTCCATTTCAGGACTTATTTCTTTATGAGTAGCTACAACTTTACCTGATCTATCTTTAACAGTATAAAGAGTAGGATGGTATGGTTTTATATTCAAAACACCCAATGGGTTATTAATGTTTTTATCATTTTTATTTATCAAATAAGATATTAGTGATCCTTCTTGAACTTCTTTAATTAAATACTTGACATTAACACCATCACTTTTATATTTCATTATCTTATCGTTAATTTCTCTTATTTTCTTATCATCATTAGATTTCTTAGCACTTTCTAATTCATCCATTAATTTAGTTAAACGATTAGATTTATCTGTTCCAATTGTCATACAATTTGTCCAATTTCTATCTGTATCGGATCCAGTAATATCATATGGGTGTCTTGATATAACAACTAAAAGATCTTCTTTTGAAGTAGATGTTAAGGCTTTTCTTTTCTCATCCTCGACAAACTTTTTATTTAAATCTTCATTTTTAAATCTAGTTAACAACTTACCAATTGTGGTTTCGTTTTTAGAATTATTAAACTTAGCACTTCCTTTAACATAATCAACAATCTGACAATCATTTTCTTTTAGAAATTTATCAATCTCTTCATGAATTTTTGAGACATATCCTTTTATTTCCTCTTTAACTAAAGGTATATAAATACGATAGTAATTTTTATCATGCTCATACTTATCACCAAGTTTCTTAAAAATATCTAAATATCTTTCCCTATCAAATTCTTTAACATATTCCCTAAATTGACTAGGTTTTAAAGCTTCGTTAAAATTTTTAAAACTATTTAAATGTTTCATATTTTTATTTTTTTTTTATATTTTTATTTTTTTATATTATAAACTAATTATAACTTTTTCACCTTCAGCTACTATATTTTCACTTGGTATATAATCTAAATGATCTCTTAAAAGATCAACAAATCTATCTAAGAATTCTTTAGATGCATCTTTTATATTTATTGAAATTCCAGATGTGTAAAGTTTATTATCTAATTCCAAACTTCCAAATAATTTAACTGAATTAAATAAAAGAAATGTATTATAACTAAAAGAATATCCTTCATCTTCAATAAGATATGATATTGTGTTAATATCTTTTAATAAATCTTTAATTTCTTCATTATTTTTTTTGATATCCTCTTCACTTTTACCATCATTTATGTATTCTGATAATGAGAATAATTTATTTAAAAATTTACATTCTTTTTCATAATCATCTTTATCGATAACTTTCCATATATCCGAATTAGTTTCTACATATCCATTTGATTTCAAAAATCCATGTATAAAAGTCTTAATTTCATTATCATAACCTTTGAATTTATTACAATTAACATCTCGACCCATCTGTATGTCACTTCTAGTTGTGATTTTTCTCCTAATTTTACTTCTAAGTGTGTTTCTATCAAGTCCTCTGTTATTTATCTCATTCAAAAGTTGATCCATAAGTTCACTCAACTGATTGAATGATGCTAATATTATTTTTGTGTATTGTTCATTAGTAAGATTTCTTCCTATATACTTACACTCATGTGTTATATCACTTACTCTAGGATCCCCAATGGTCCAGTATTTATTGCTCTCACCTGCGTAATTAGCGCTAGTCAATTGAACTAAGAACTTATCGCTTATTACTGTTAAATCAGTTGCCTCATTAAAATTTTTTAAATATTTCATATTTTACTCTTTATTTCTTATAAAATTCTTCTATTTTATCAACTCTTATTAATAATACATTAGAGTCAGTCCAAATTTCATGTCCTGGAGTTGGTTCTTTTAAATCATAAATTTTTTCATCATCATTATATGTATTCCCTCTATATTCATATGATGGTAAATTTCCAAATGATTTTTTATATTCTAAATAACTCATTTTCTTAATACCCATAGATTCTGGTGAGAATAAAGTATTTAGAACATCAATAGTTAAAGGTTTTTTTGGATTTTCCGAGAAAACCCAACTATCACCGGATGTATCAACTTTACTACAAAATTCTAAAACATCTTCCCAATCTTCAATGGAATCAGCAGCTCGATTGGTCGATGACCTCATCCATGATTCGAAATCAATAGGATCATCCGGATACATTAATTCATCTTTTGATTTTGGAATCCTTATAATATTCAGTTTTGATATATTATTAATATCAATATTTTGATTTATTTTATTACCTATCAAAACATTTAATAATTTTGAAAACTCATGAGTCAACTCGACATTGTGCATATCAAAATTAGGAACTATTCCCCAATTAGATCCATTAAAAGGGATAACCCTATATAAGTTATTTCTATATTCCATAAAAGTTCTCATTGAAGTTGAGCATATTAATTGTCTTTTTGGATAAGAACTCCAAGAGTTTAAATGATTTATAAGAGGAGTGTGTAGATAATTTTTACCAGAAACTCCTTGCATACTTTTTCTATAAGTAACACCATCATGTTTATATGAATTCCTAGGACTCCAATATGATGAATTTACATAAAGATATGAATCATTAGATGAAATTGATCTGTATATGGGTCTATCTTCCCATTTAAAATCAGAACATTTTTCTTTTAAAATTCTTTCGAATTCTTCTTTAGTTAAACTTTTATTTTCATTTAAATTGAAATTTTCATAAAGTTTCAAATATTTTAAATATCTCATATTAAAATTTTATTTTTATATATATTTTTTTTCATTTATAAAATGAATAACTTGCTGAAGTTATTTTTTCTTCACCTTCATCCGTATCAGTACCAATCTCAAAATATGATAATTGGTATCCGTTAGATTTCATATGACCAATTACTGATTTCATATGATAGTAAACCTTCTCTAAGTCTTTAAAATCATTAATAGGTATAATGATTTGAAAATCATTTTTATCAAAATCGTCTATCTCATTATTATCAATAATATCTTGCATTGTTATTTCATCACCATCACCATGTAAATATATATCATAATGATCCATTAGATCTTGTAAATAATCAACTAAATCAATTAGCTGAAACTCTTCTGAACTTTCGTTAAATTTTTTTAAATGTTTCATAATTTATTTAATTTTATATTTATTTCCAAACTCGGTGATTTTGTTAATGTCTTTTTTATTTCATATTCTGGGTATTCATCTAATAATCTATTAATACTACTATCAACTCTTTGTGATATTTTTAACCAATTTTCAAAAAACTCAGTTATCTCAGTATCATTACTATTATATTGACTTGGGTTATAATACCATTGATTAAATGGTTTGTCTATATCAAAACCAATTGAACTTTTCAACCAAGTTGATATAACTAATCGATAATTAACACTCTTTTTATATGAATATTCACATCTGAAATTATCATCTTCTATTACTTCTCTGAAACAACTTTCGATATACTCAATATCCAATTCGTTTTCACTACTTTCATTAAATTTCTTTAAATATTTCATAATTCTATATATTAATTCTCACTATTCAAAATTAATTTCCTATATTTGTAAAAAGTATTTTATGTTAAGAGAAGATAATTCAGGATTTGTAATATTTCCAACAAGAACCTCCACGAGGTTTAAAAGATTAGAAGCAGGTAAAACACTTGTTTATTTCGTTGCATTTGATATTGAAGATATTAATAGAGGTAAATACTGCCTTTCAAATCTTAACTTAGAATTACCTGGTGAATTCGTCGCAGACGATATTTCAAAAAATAATATTTATTTTGATAAAGACGGTTTGTCAATTCAATTAACTACTTCTATTTGTGTTGGGTGGTCAAATTATTCTTATGAAGATAATGATGGATCTGATTGGGTTGCTACTTTTGATAAGTTAAGTAATGAGGGTAAGAAACTTTATTACTCTTTAAGAAAGTTACACAATAACAAAGAAATAAGAATTTTAACATTTAATAATTACTAAAAATTTGGTGATTTAGAATAAACTTATTATATTTGTTAAACAAATAAAAAATAGAAACAATGGGAGACGCAATTTTAAACACTATAACATATATGATATTAATTATCTTTATGATTGGTTTTGGAGTTATTATAACTATTGGTCTTTATAAGTTTATTAATGAAGATTTATTGGGTAACAAACCAAAGAAAGATTTTAAAGTTACTAAACCTAACAGAAGTATAAGAAAATAAAAATTTAAATTTATATAAATTATGTCACAAAAAATTTACATTTCTCCTGAGTTAAAAGAAGTTTTACTTGAAATTCAAGATTCAGTTGTTGCTAAACTTTTATTACAAGATGATCACTCTGATGAAGAATTGGCTACTGATTATGTAAACTTTATTTCTATTTCAAAGAAAGATGTAACTAAGATCTCTTATTTACCAAAAGAAAGATCTGAGGGTTTAACATTAGATGAATGTTGGGCTACAACAAAACGAGTTATGGCTAAACCAGGTGGTTTTGTTTCTAAAGTGTTTGTTGGTATTTCTGAAAAAGAAGTTGAGAAATTCTCAACACTTTTTAGAAGTGAGGTAACTAAACCTAAATTGAACTTTAAAGTTGTTAGTGGTGATGATATCAAAAAATACTACCATTATTCAACTTACTGTGAGAAAAATGGTGGATCATTACACGCTTCTTGTATGAAGTATGATGGTTGTCAAAGATATTTAGATATCTATTCAAGAAATCCAGAGATTTGTAAAATGGTTGTTCTTTATGACAACGATGATACAAGACGAATTGTTGGTAGAGCACTTCTTTGGGAGTTAGATGGTTATAAAATCATGGATCGTATTTATACAATTAGTGATGAAACTTACCAATTCTATTTTAAACAATGGGCTACTAAAAATGATTACTTGTTTAAATCAGAACAAAACTGGTTTAATACCAAAAAGTTCGAGAATTTAAATGGTGTTAAGGTTAACTTAGACTTAACTGTTAAGTTACCAGGAGTTAATAACTTAGATTATACTCCATATATGGATACCTTTAAGTTTTTAGATTATGATGGTAACCTACATAACGCTCAACCTAAAGGTAGAGACTACTATACTTTAACTACAACAGATGGTAGAAAACACGGTTATGATTACCTTGTAACTGATGTCTTAGATGATGTTTTGAGATATAGACACGACGCTTGTTACCTAAGATATTTAGAGGCTTGGACTTCACCAAACAACTGTAAATATTCTAACATTTTAGATACTTATATCTTGGATAGAGATTGTGTTTATAATGATGAATTAAGAGACTATATCTTTAATGATGAGCACAAATCTCATAACAATGATGAAAGAATTAACTCTCAGTTAGAATATATCAGAGAAGAAAAAAGACAACGTGAAGAACGTGATGCTCGAAGAAGAGAAGAAAGACGATTGAGAGATGAACGCGAGGCTCAAGAAAGAGCTGAACGTGAAGCCAGAAGACAACAAATGATGAGTGAAGCTCAAGGTGACCAAGTTGAAGATATTCGATTATCCGATATTTATCCAAATGATTACCTTGGATTTGGTTTCGGTGGTGGTGATAGACTTGGTATGTTCGACGCTTATCGTGTTGTTATGGAAAGTATTGAGAGACTACCAGGTGACATAAACAGAGCTGAGTTTGCTCATACTGTTTTAGATAATTTCAATATGTTATCAAGAGATACTAGAACATTAGACGCATTAGAACACATTATGAACCGTTACATCAGAGGTGGTTATACTATCGAAAACAACCGAGACCGTTACGGTTATTACTACGATAGACCAAGATACTAAGATAGACCATACTAAACATTTAGATCTCTCATTTATATAAATTAAATGAGAGATTTTTTTTTACAGAAATTAGAGTGCTTTAAAGATCCGGATTTTATATTTGACCCAGGTCTACACAAATATACCTATCATGGTGATGTATTTCAATCTGTTACACAATTCTTAGGTGAGTTTCACCTTCCATTTGACACCGAAGAGAAATCAAAAAAGAAAGCAGATGATACTGGTTTTGATCAAGAATGGATTAAAGCTGAGTGGAAAGAAACAAATAGGTATGCTAACGAAGTAGGAACTGCTACTCACGAATGGATTGAGAATTATTACAATAAGATTTGGCAACCACTTCCAGAAAATCCAGACATTATACATCGTATAAATAAATTCAATAAGATTTTTTGTAAACAACTCCACAAACTTGATGAAGTTAAGTTTGAGATAAAAGTCTTTTCTAAAAAATGGAAAAAGGCTGGTACGATAGATGCTCTTTTCATGAAAGATGGTAAGTTATACATACTTGATTGGAAGACGAATAAGAAATTTACGGATGATGATCATAAGGATGGTAAGTGGCAGAAGTTATTATGGCCCTTCCAGGACTTCTATAAAAATCATCATAATGAATATTCTATTCAGTTATCTATGTATGCTTGTATTTTGGAAGAGTGGGGTTTTGAGGTTGCTGGAGCTTACTTAGTTTATATCAGTCCTGGTGAGGAAGAAGCGAGGTTGATTAAATGTAAAGACATGAGAAAATATATTAAACAATATTTTGATAGTGTTAATAAATATTAAAAGATGGTCATCCAAATAATATTAGATTAATTAATGAAATTTTATTATCTTTATGAAAATAAAAAATAATATGCAATCAGAAAAAACCATACAATTCTTAAAAAAATTAAAAGAGAGTGGTAATTGGAATGATAATTATGATTACTCTGAAGTTAATTATATTTCAAACAGAGATAAAATAATTATAATTGATCAATATAATATAAAACATCTAATAACACCTTCAAATATACTTAAAGGTACTAATCTAAATATAACAAATTCATTAGATAAAAATCTATATCTGAAAAATAAATTTCAAGAAATACATAAGAATAAATATGATTACTCCAAAATTAATTACGTTAACAACGAGACTCTTGTTGAAATAATATGTCCTGAACATGGTGTTTTTGAGCAAACACCCAATACACACACTAGTGGAAGCGGTTGTCCAAAGTGTGGAATTATTAGAAATGGAGATAGTAAAAGAAAAAATATTAATGATTTCATAAAAGAGTCAAATGTTTCTCATAACAATAAATATGATTACTCACTAGTGAAATATAAAAACTCAACAACTAAAGTTAAAATAATATGTCCGGAACATGGAGAATTTGAGCAAACTCCAAGTAAACATATAAATGGACAAGGTTGTGTTAGATGTTCTAAGATAAACAATATTGAAGATTTTATAAAAAAATCAAATGATATACACCGTGGTAAATATAATTATTCACTTGTAGAATATAAAAACTCAACAACTAAAGTTAAAATAATATGTCCTGAACATGGTGAGTTTGAGCAGTCACCAAATACACATCATAATGGAGGTGGTTGTATTAAATGTTATGGTAATCAAAATACCACAATTGAAGAATTCATTTCAAGGTCCAATAAAATACATCAAAGTAAATATAATTATTCTAAATCAGAATATAAAAATTCACACACAAAATTAACAATAATATGTCCAGAACATGGTGAGTTTGATTTGCTAGGAAATTGCCCCTCAATCACCAGCAAATCATTTAAGTGGGAAAGGATGTTATATATGCAATAAGGGATATACTAATAAATTAAAATTAAATTTATTAAATACGTTAAGTGAGTCAGATCTATTATCAATGGAACCATTTGAATTATTTATTATTATTGGTCAAGGTAAACTACCAGATGATTTTAAATCAATTGCAAATACCGATGCTAACTCGGAAGAAAGACTTCTATCCATAAAAGAATTGAAAATGGAACTTGAAAGAGAAATTGAATTAGAAGATAATAACCTAGTGGAAGTTGTAAATGAAAAATCTACAAATGATAATAATTCTCTTTTAACAAATGAAATCAATCAAATCGATGATATTGATGATGATATAATGAATTCTAAAAATGAAGATAAAAAATTACCATCAATGGTTGGTATGAATGATTTTCACACACTAGATAATGATTACTATGCAAGAATGGATGAAGAAGCATTCAACTCATTAATTAATTTTAAAACTCAAAGAATGTGGAATGGAGTTTTGAATAAAATTTTAAATGTTGATGATATTAAAAATGAGAGTGGTGGGAAATATTTTACTATAATAAAAAATAACTTTATAAATGAGTATAATGATGTTATTAAAATTAAAGTACCCAATGATTATAAAAATCACACACCCAATTTAATGCAAAAATTAACAATTCATAGACTATTAACATCAGATTCAAAATCTTTACTAAATCTATCCGGTACAGGAGCTGGTAAAACAATAGCTATGATTTTAGCTAGTAGAATTATAAATTCTAAAATAAGTATTATAATTGCATTAAACTCAACAGTTGAACAAATATCAAATGAGATAGTAAAATCTTTTCCTAATAGTTTAGTATTTACTGAACATGAGATCGGACGAGTTTATGATGTTAATGAACATAATTATTTAGTTTTAAATTATGAAAAATTTCAACAATCATATTCAGAAGAAGTTTATCAAGATTTGACAAATAAAAATATTATAGACTTTGTTGGTATTGATGAATTACAGAATGTTAAACAAAGAGGTGAAGATGAATCAGTAAGAAGAGGCGTTTTGAAGAAATTAATTGGTCGTGTTAGAGATAAAAATAAAAACTCATACATTTTAGGTATGTCAGCAACACCAGTTATAAATAATTTGAGTGAAGCTAAGTCTCTATTGGAGATTGTTACTTTAAAAGATTATAGTGACTTAAATACACATAAAAGTATATCAAATGCACTTAGAGTATATCAACAATTTTTATTAAATGGAATTAGATATCTACCACAGTATGAGATTGAATTAGATAAAAAGTATATCGAAATTGATGGTTCTGACTTAATCGATGATATATTAAAACTACCAAAGAATGATTTTATCTCGTTAGAAAAATTACTCTTACCAAAGAAATTAGAATCCGTTAGAGAATTTCTAAAAAAAGGAGTATGTATTTATACATACTATGTTGACGGATTTAAGAACGAAATATATGATTTTGTGACAAAAAATGGATTTACTTGTGTTTGTTGCACTGGTGAAGAAAATGGAATTATAAATATAGATGGTGTTGAAATGTCTATAAGAGAGTATAACTTAAAAAAGTTTATAAAAGGTGAAGTTGATATTATTATTGGTTCAAAACCAATAACAACCGGTGTTGATGGATTGCAAAATGTTTGCAATACCTTGATAGAAATCACACAACCTTGGACAAACTCAGATGAAAAACAGTTACATGGTAGATTTATTAGACAAGGATCATCTTTTGATAAGGTAACTGTTATAATACCACAAGTTAAAATTGATATAGATGATAAAGTTTGGTCATGGGATAAACAGAGAACAAATTTAATAGAAAATAAAAGAACTTTAGCTGATTTAGCAGTTGATGGTAAAATACCTTCAAAAATATTACCAAGTAGAGAAACTATGTTCAATAAGTCTATTGAATCATTACAATCATGGAAAGACAGAGTTAACAAAGGTGATATAATTAATGGTGATAGAAGAAACATAAATATTAATTTATATCCAGAATTGGATGAAGAGAAAAGATTAATAAAAATTGAATCAGAATTATCTGAATTTAATAGAAGAGGGAAAATAACTCGTTCATCTACAATGAATAAAGAATTCAACAACAATCCAGATTCTTGGTTTAGATATCATTCTCTTAGAAGAGAAAGTATGAAAGATTGGACTGAGATACCATATGAGTATATTGCTACTAAAATTAAAAACAAAAATCATCGTGTTGTTGATTTTGGATGTGGTGAAAATTTATTCAAAAATTTTATACCAAATAATGAGGTAATATCATTTGATCATATAGCAATAGATGATAATGTTATTGCATGTGATATGAGTGATGTTAGTGAATATTTGAGTGATGAAAGTGTTGATGTTTGTGTTTTTAGTTTATCACTATGGGGTACAAATTATAAAGATTATATTAAAGAAGCTTATCGTGTTTTAAACTGGAATGGTAATATTTATATAGCAGAACCATCTAAAAATTATGAAACACAAGAGGATGAAAAGGAATTAATAGACTTAATAAAAGAATTTGGATTTGAAATTGTTGGTGGTATCGAAAAGAGAAGTAAGTTTATTTACATAAGAGGTATAAAATAAAAAATTATGAAAAAACAATATGTTTACATTGGTCAGTTCTACCATATAAAAAATAAAGAACTACCACTTGATTATAAGTTTGGAGTTACTGATGATCTAGAACAAAGAGAATATTCGTTAGGTCGTACAAAATCACCTATAAAGTATATGATTTTAAAAGCTTGGGAATTACCATTAAACGTCAAAAGAGAAAAGGTTGAAAAGATGATTGCCTTAATTTTTGATGAAAATAAGTATGATGGTTGTGAGTGGTATGATGTTGATGGTGAAACTTTTCAAGGTAAAATAAAGGAGTTATTTGAAATAATATCAGATATGATTGATGACCTCAATTTCACTTTTGTTGAAGTAGATTTAGATAAAAATAGTGACGGTGATATTGTTGAAAAAGAAATTGAAAAAGAAATAAGAACTGGTAAAAAAGCACCTTGGACAAATTTGGAGGTTAATATAGAAGGTAACCTAATAAAACTTGATAGTGCTAAATCAACATATGGTAAATCAATTGAAGAAATTTTAAAAACTATTGATCCTGTACAGTTCTCTATTGATTTCCCAAGAATATTTAAATTGAATAAAAGTGATTATCCTGAGTATAAATGGTCTTCTCTTCTCAAAATTGGAGATTTTTATTTAGATACATATACAAACACGGCTCAAAAGAAAAGAGATATTTGTAACGCTCTTACTAAATATAATATTAAAGGTGAAGTTCAAATTTATTAAAATAAAAAAAGAGAGACTAAGTCTCTCTTTTTTAACTTCTTAAAATTCAGCAAATCTCCCCCAACCTATACTATAAGAAATATTTTTATCTAAAGTTCCATAAGTAGTTGTTAAATAAGCTATATTAATGCTGGATTTAGCTTATCAACATTAGGAACAATTTTATATGTTTCTCCGGTTATAACTAATTCTGAAATTGGTGGTAGCTCTGGTTCCATTGCTAATATATTTAGTTTTGGTTTAATTTTAGTTGGTTCGTTCTATATGGTGGAAAGTCATGTTCATGTTTATAGAGCTGGTATAATTCTAGATGAGAGAGGTGTTGGTTTATCTATACCAATAAATAAAAAATAAAAAAGAGAGTTAAAAACTCTCTTTTTTTATGCTTCTGTTGTTGTTTCTACTTTTACTGTTTCTGTTTCAACTTCAAAATAAAGTTCTTTTTCTTTAAGAACTGAAACAATATTTTCAGTGATTTCGAATTTGTCAACTAAATAAACAACTTCCATTTTACCAATCACTAAGTCAATTCCGTTTGATTTAGAATATTCCTCAATGATTTCTGATAATTCATCAAAAGTCTTTTTATTTAAATCTTCGTGCATTTTTTTCATCTCTACTTTAAATCTGTTATCAATTCCCATTGCTTGATCTTGTAGAGATCTAAATCTTTCTTCTTTTTCTTTTTGAGTTTTCTCGTCAATGATTAATCCAGAACTCATTTGAGAAATAATACTCTCCATTTCTTTTTTAACTGGATCTAAACTTTTAATAAATGAGTTTTTTTCCTCTTCAATTTTCTTAATACCTTCTTGATAATTCTTGTAATGTTTAGTTAGAATTTCAAAATCAACTACTCTAAATTCCATATATAATAAATTTTTTATTATTATATATCAAAATACTTGTTTGTTTAGCTTATTAAATAGTTAACTGCGTTTCTATAACGATAGTATAAATTCATTTCTTCTGAAACATTAAAGTCAATACTCATAAACAAACTACTAACAGTAGATCCTCTTTTAGTTGCTTTTAAGAATGTTCTTTTTTTACCAAGTTTACGTGCTAAATCTGAGTTTCTGTAATAGATATTTATATCCTCTTCGAGTTGTTTTATATCACCTAAGTAAAAATCTATTTTATATGTTTGAGTTTGTGCTGATGTTTCATCCACATTTACTGATTTAGCAGTTACTATGTAACTTGTTCCAAACTCCGAGAAAGGATTTATAACAAGTGGTATTTTATACCCACCACCCATAAAATAACTATAAGTACCTGAATCTATTTGAGTGTAATATTCTAAATTAACAGGATTGCCATTGACATATTTAACCATTTGAAACTTTATGTCATATAAATATGGACCGGTTGCTCCAGTCACCAACGGATTATTAGTAAATTTCATAGCAACAACATTATTATAATAACTAAATGATAAGTAAGATTGGGTAGCAGATTCTACTGGACCTGAGTAAGTCATTGAAATATATTGATAATAATCAGTTTCTCTATCTGTTAATACATCAATCTCTTCAATTTTACCAATAAAATTATCTTTACTTAAATTGAATGAGTATGTTTCTTTAACATAAGGATCTCTTGCGTAAGTTGTTATTAAATAATCTGATCCATGATCAATTGGTATAGTTGTTTTGTATGATGATTGTGTTAAATAACTCCAAGTACCAGATGATATTGAATGGTAATCAAAGAGGTCTATTGGACTTCTAGTTCCATTTTGAGATTGCCACTCAACTCTTTTAAGATCTATATTATATGTATTTGGGTTATCTATATTTATATAAAGGTCATTGCTATAAGTAAATGAAATCTGAGATTGTGATCCAGATAATGAATAAGTTGATGTCAATGGACCTGAAAAAGTTAATGATAAATATTTAGGATCATCTGAGTAAACATCAAATCCATTCTGATAGACATTTTTTTGTTTATAAAATATTTTTAACTTTTGTTGTAAGGGTGTTATTGTTTGAAAGCAAATTGACTCCCAAGTAGCATTTTTCATTTCATTAACAGTTCTATAATTAGATACTTCAATATGATATCTAAGTAGTAGAGTTATTTTGAAATAATTATAATCACCTTTAGCTACTATTTCATCTACCAATTTTTTATATTCCATAAAATTATCTCTACCTCCAATTGCTAAGGCATTGATAGTTCTATATATCTTGAATATTTTATTTTTTTCGTTTTTAGTCATTATAAACTATTATTGTTCTGGTGTAATTATTTTATCAATTTCAGCTACTTTATCTTTGTTTTCTTCTTTACTTATGAAATCAACATAACTAGCAACTTTCTTAATATCATCTGGTTTTTTAGCTTTCAACTCACCTAATTTTTTAACTAAGTCTTCTTGTCCTTGAGCTTTAGCCTCTTCAAATTTATAAGAGTCAACTTCTTCACCTTTTTCGTTAACAATTCTTTCTAAGGCTCCAGTTTCGTATTCTTTCATCGGATCTGGTTGACCTTTTCTTAAAATCTCGGTTAATTTAACTTTGTCTCCTTTTTTAACTTCACCAGCAATTTTTGCTAAAACTTCTTCTCCTTCATCGACTACTAATTTTTTACTACCAGATTTAACAACTTGTATATATCCTGGATGTTTAGTTAATAAATCACCTGTTAATTTCTTAATTTCAATTTCAACATCACCCCAATCTAAAACAATGTTACCACCTTCAGATTCTTCACCACCTTCAATTTTCTTTTCTTCTTTATATTTTTTGATTTGTTCATCAATATACTTGTCATCAGTAACTTTCTTTTTGAAGTCATCAACAATTGCTTTAATCTCAGCTACACGAGCAGCTTTCTTACCAGCTAAATCTTTAGCCGCTGCCACTTTTTTATCAAACTCCATTTTAAGTTCTGCCGCTTTTTGTTTAACCATACCTAACATTACACGACCAGCAATCATACCATCTTTGATAGCACCTTCGAGAATTAAATTAACATTAGACTCTTTAACAGCTTGAATTTCTTTATCAATCTCAACACATTTTTCGTCAAATTCTTTATGAAATTGATCTATTATTTGATTAAGTATTCCTTCGTCTTCAGCTTTGTTTATATTGTCTGTTGTGGTTTTTAAAAGACTATCCAACATAGTAGTTAGTTTTTTCTTTAACTCTTCTCTTTTTAATCCTTTTTTGAAATCATCTTTTAGTGATTTAAAAGGAGCTGCTATACCACTTAAAAAGTTTTTAAATGCTCCTTTAGCAGCCGCTAATAAAGAACCTAAAAACTCCTCATTTATTTGACTATCTTTAAATTGTTGATAATTGTTAATTCTCTTCATAATAAATTTTTTGTTTTATAAACTATATATAAAATTCCACATATAAAAAATAAAATTTTTATCATGAGTAATTATTTAAAAGATGTATCAGAGTTTCATAAAACATTTGGAGCACCAATCTTAGATACACCACAAATACCATCTAAAGAAAGATGTGAGTTAAGAGTATCTTTATTACAAGAAGAACTAAATGAATTAAAAGAAGCAATTGAGAAAGGAGATGTAGTTGAGGTTGCTGACGCACTTGCTGATATTCAGTATGTTCTTTCTGGAGCTGTTTTAGAGTTTGGGTTAGGTGAAAAATTTGATACTTTATTTGATGAAGTACAAAGAAGTAATATGAGTAAGGCTTGTACATCTCAACAAGAAGCAATTGAAACATTACTACATTATAAACAAAAGGATGGTACTGAAGGTTTCTATAAAGAAGTTGATGGAAAATGGTTAGTTTATAGAACTGTTGATAACAAAGTTCTTAAATCTATTAACTACTCACCAGCAAACCTTTCTGATATAATTAATGGATAAAATTAATGGATATGTTATTCAAAAACTTAGAAATAAGTTAGAAATAATTAAAGAACACGGTCAAGAATTGGATAATATAGATGAATTGATACAAAAAATAATTTATAATGAAGACTCAACTTATGGATTTAATGGATGGGGAACTTATGAGGTTATTTGGACCACGGACTATAAAAATCCAATTGCAATAAATAAAATGAGTGATGATTGTGTTATAGAAGAAACTAATTCTGGTTATATAGTAAAAGACCATCTTAAATTCACAAAAATGTTATTTTGGTCACAGATAATTAGATTTGATATAGAAGAATGGAGAGAAGAAAGACTCAATTTAATATTAAATGAGAAAGTTTGATTATAAAAATCTTTTGGAGAGAGAGGCATTTGAATTAGGTGATTATTATGTTACTGGTTTAGATAGATTTAATGAGGGTGATATAGTTAAGATATATCAACATACTTATGTTAGATTATTAACATTTGATAAAAATGATGAACTATATGTAGTTCATCAAAATCAAATACATAAAAACTTTATAACAAAAAAACATTGGAGGGATGAGCAAATTAATAGAATTATTGAAAAAGATGACAACAAAGAAACCGGTAATTAATAAGTCTAAAATTGAAAAAGAATTCAAGTCTTTTAAAAATAAGTTTCATGGTCAAAATAAGATATGGTTTGATGCTCTCCCGGAAAAAAAACAATTAGATCTTCTTTATGATTGGAAAGAGTATAAATGGGCTAATAAGAATAACATAAGACGCACCAAAATTATTTCTAATGGATATTCAACAGTTAAAATCAAATCTTATCCTCCAAGTTTTAAGTATTTTATAATTGGTTGTAAGTCAACTTGGAAGTATAGAGTTAAAAAAGAAGATATGAGAGATAAAACAATTGATTTCTTACTCGGTAGATAATTCAAAATTTATAAAATATTATTATTACATGTAGTAGGAGGTTATGATATAAATAATATATAATTGATGATATGTAAATTATGTAACAACTCTTTCGGTAGACAAGGAGGATCTTTTAACAAACATTTATTAAAAGATCATAATATTGATAATTATAAAGATTATATCTTATTGGTTGATTATAACAACATACACCCATTATGTGATTGTGGTTGTAATGAAGAAACAACATACTTTAATAATGAGTTTAAAAAGTTCAAACATGGACATAATAATTTTGTTAAAAGTATAGAAATTGAAAAAAATAGACCAATAGATGAAATTATTGGTTTGTACAATAGTGGTAAAACTGGTCAAGAAATATCGAATTTGTTAAATATAGAAAAGTCTTATATATTTAAAATCATTAAAAAGTATTCAAATACTAGGGATAATAGTAAGTGTAAATTAAAATATAAAATAGACGATAGTGTTTTTGAAAAAATCGATAGTGAAGAAAGTGCATATTGGTTAGGATTTTTATATGCTGATGGATATTTAAATAAAGATAAAAATTCAATAACACTTTCTTTATCGGATAAAGATATAAATATTTTAGAGAAATTTAAGATTTTTTTGAAAAGTGATAAAAATATTAGAAGAAATAAAAATAAGTCAAGTAAATTTGTAATAGAAAATAAAAAGATAACTAATGACTTGATAGATAAAGGTTTATTTCAAGCAAAAACGCATATTATAAAATTTCCAAATTTAGAAGACCATTTAAAAAGACATTTCATAAGAGGATATTTTGATGGAGATGGTTGTATAACATATGGTAAAGAAATTAATAAAAATGCAATAGTTAGCATTGTTTCAAACATAAACTTTTTAAATGAAATTGACAATAATATAGATGTTAAATTTTATTATACAAAGAGACATAAGTATAAAGATGATAAAATATTAACAATTTCATCTGGTGGTATATGTAATATAATGAAAATATATAGTTATTTATATAAAGAATCAAGTATTTATATGGATAGAAAAAAAAATAAATTTGATAAATGGTTTGAATACTACTTCGATAATACCAATCTTAGTAATAAAACCTTAAAAATAAAAAATAGTTTAGGATTATGGGGAAAATAATTTTATGTGATATTGACGGAACTATATGCTTTCCGGATATTAAAAATGAAGATTCACATCTTTATCCAACCGCTGAGGTTATAAAAGGTTCTAGAGAACAGTTAAACAAATGGTATGATGAAGGTCATCACATTACATTTTTTACTGCTAGAGAAGTTAAAGATAGAGATGTTACCATAAAATGGTTAGATGATAATGGTTTTAAATACCACGGTTTGATAACTGATAAACCAAGATGTATAAATCAAGATGATGAATACTTCTGGATTGATAATAGAAAGGTAAGAGGAATTACTTATGTCGGAAATTGGGGACCTCTTGTAGAAACAGTTGCGACAATAAAAACAATGTAAAATAATGAAAGAATTAGTAGTCATATTATCACACGCTGACACAACAGATAAAGTTGATGTTCTTAAAGAATGCTTAGTCGAAATAAAAAAACAAAACTATCCGGTTTTGATTTCATCTCATATTGAAATTCCAAATGAAGTTAAAAATGAGATTGATTATTTTGTTTATGATAAAGAAAATCCGTTAATCTATCATTGGGAATATCCTAACTTATCACATGTTTATATATGGCAGACTTATCCTGGTTATAGTCAAACTTATGCTGTTGAATATAATCACTCGTATGCTGTATTAAGATTGATAAAAAATGCTTTAGGTGTGGCATTGGTTAATGGATATGAAAAGGTTCATTTTGTTAATTATGATTATGTTTTATATGATTCTTATATTTTACAAAATCATTCAAATAAATTAAACGACTATGATCTATTTTCATATTACTATGATAAGTTTGAACAAAATAGAGAACATATAAATACCGGTTTATTTTCAGCCAGAACTGAGCCTTTGTTTAACATTTTTAAGAATGTGAATTCGAAAGAGGATTTTTTAAGATCTAACCAAGGTGTGTTTGAAAAGTATATGTATTATGAAACTATTAATAATGGTTTAACTATGGATAGAGAAGATCAAGAAATTTTATTAGCAACTCATAATCACATGAATAGTAAGTCAACATTGAAAAATGTTATTGATGATAAAATTCATGTTTATTTAACAAAAGAGAATAATACTGATAACTATTATCTTTACATTAATTCAACTAAAGGTGATGTAATCAATGCCGAACTCACATTTAATGGTGAATTAAGAAATTGGAAACCTATTCCATACAAAGTTAATCTTCTTAGGCTAGCAAATGATAAACTATCATCTGGTATTAAGTTATATATTCCAGAATATGATTTCACTGATTATTATAACTTAGAATCACACCCAGCTAAGTGTGATATATCAGATCCATCATTAATACAAGAATTTGAAGATTGTGAATCAATTAATAGAAATGAAGATTTGAATGAAAAAAGTGTTTTATTAAATACAACAGAATTAGAAATAAAATCATTTAAAGAGTTAAGTGAATTATATGGAACAGATAAAGTAACATATCATGGATATCATTTCTTTTATCCTAAATTTTTAGAATCATTAAGAAATGATGAATTTAATATGTTGGAAATTGGATGGGGTTCTGGTTCGTCTGTTAAGGTTTGGAATGATTATTTCCCAAAATCTAATATATTTGTTATGGATATAGACATTGAGTACGTAGATGGTCGTCAAAAAGTTATAAAAGGTGATCAATCAAAACAAGAAGACTTAATTAGAATAAAAGAAGAAATAAAATCTGCTAAATTCATAATAGATGATGGTAGTCATAATCCAATACATCAATTTAATACATTTACATATCTATTTAAAAATTTATTAGAACCGGGTGGAATTTATATAATTGAAGATATTGAACTTAGCTATTGGAACCCCGAATCATCATTATATGGTTATGAATCTGGATATTTTAATCTAGTTAATGGTTTTAAAAGTTTTCAAGAGATGATTAACTCTGAGTTTACAGGAGTTTCAAACTTTTTAGACATCTCTACCATAAATTATGGTCAAAACTGTATTATAATAACTAAAAGAACAGATGAGGAAAAATCTTACTTTGAAAGATCTTATAGATTTTCAAATTGTATATCTAATATAAATCACCATGGATAAATTATACAAAATACTAGACGGTAGAAAAGTATCTGATATAATGTTATCAGATGTAAAAGAAAAAATAAATTGTTTGTGTGAAAACAACGCAATCTCAAGACCGAGTATAGCAATTGTTATTGTTGGTAATAATCCAGCTTCTGAAACTTACGTTAAGGCTAAAATGAAAGCTTGTGAAAAAGCTGGAATAACCTCTAAACTAATAAGATTTGATGATACAATAACAAACTTTGATCTTTATAATGAGATTATTAGACTTAATAAATCGAGTTTAGATGGTTTTATTGTACAACTACCACTACCAGATCATATAGATAAAGATGCTATTATACACGCTATTTCTCCTGATAAAGATATAGATGGTTTTCATCCACTTAACTTTGGTAAAATGGCTATTGGTCAACCATCTATGAGACCAGCAACACCATATGGAATACTTAAATTAATTCAATACTACAATATTGAAACTAAAGGTAAACACGTTGTTGTCATAGGTCGTTCTAACTTAGTTGGTAAACCAATTTCAATTATGTTAGGTAATGACTTTGGTATAGGACGATCTACCGTTACATCTTGTGATATAAACACACCAAAAGAATTATTAAAAACACAAACAAGAATGGCTGATATAATTATTGTTGCTGTTGGTAAACCAAATCTACTTACAGCTGATATGGTTAAAGAAGGATCGGTTATTATTGATGTTGGTATCAATAGAACAGAAGATGGTAAACTAGTCGGAGATGTTGACTTTGAAAATGTTAGTAAAGTTGCCGGTTATATATCACCGGTTCCTGGTGGGGTTGGTCCAATGACCGTAGCCGGTCTTATTTTAAATACATTTGAATCTTGGAAGAAAAGAAACCTGATAAATTAGTATGAACAATCACTTAACTAAAGAGGAATTGGAAAGATATAGAGAAATACTTAAATAAATTAAAATGAATATAAACGATTATATTAAAGACTTATCAATTAAAGATAAGAAAACATTATCACAGAAAACATTAAAACTTGTAGAAGAAGTTGGTGAATTAGCAAGAGTTATTTTACCATACGATTCCGCTCATGGAACTAATCACAGATTCACTGATAGAGATGCTATCTTAGAAGAGTTGGTTGATGTTTACTTAACAAACATATCTATCTCACACTCACTAGGTTTTACGGATGAAGAGTTTAATGATATGTTGATTAAGAAAAGTGAGAAATGGGGCTCTCTTCAAGCGAAAGAAGAACAAGCGACCTTCCCTCTGCCATTTGAGATACACGTTACTATTGGTATTGATGAATCTGATAACCTTGATAAAGTAATTGAGATAGAAAACTTCAAAAGTAATTGTAAAGAAATAGGTGTCAAACCAATTGTAATAGATTTAGAAATAAACGATGGTTCTATACTTAAAGATGTTATGACTAGTTCTAAACACTTTGGTGATAATAGAACGGCTTATGAAGAATCTGAAAGAATTTGTCAAGAATTAAGAAATAAAGGATATAAAGTTGTAAGAAACAAGATCGAAACTGTGCCTTGGCATCCAGCAGCTCCAGTAATTTCAACAGGGAAAGAAATTGAAAATGGTTGTTACTTTGAAGCTCATATCGGAGTTATTATAAATAATGATGAGAAGAGATCTCTTAACCATTTTGTAAATGATTTTCTTATGAATGATGAGAATGTTGAATTGAGTGGAACTGCTAAACTATCACAAAACTTTTTCAAGAAATGTGATAATGGCAAGTTCGTGAATATGTTAACATACAGAAGTAACAATTGTGGTAAAATAAAATTCTTAACCGAAATTGAAACAATAAAATATTTACTTGATGAGTATTGTTATGAATATGAAAAAGTAGAAACAGAGTATGCAGTTTATGATACAAATGTTACTCACGATTCAAAATGGATATCAGGCAAATAAAACTTTATATTTATTTTAAATATAAAATAAAAAATAATATTATTTAATGGGAAAATTAGCATTAAACTTCATCTGTAAAGATGAATCACACGTAATCGAAACAATGCTTGAAAGTGCCAAAACAATAGTTGATTTAATTGTAGTTAATGATACAGGTTCAACTGATGGTACTCAACAAATTATAAAAAACTTTGGTGAAAAATACGGAATTCCAACATACGTCTTTGAAAGACCATTTGATGACTTTGAGAAGAGTAGAACTTTTGCTATGGAAAAACTTAGAGAGGTTGTTAATGAGTTAGGGTGGGATCCTACAAAAGTACACGGATTTTGGTTTGACTGTGATGAAACATTAGTTATTGATTCTAAATTTGATAAAAATCAATTTAAACATGACCTTTATATGATAAACACATATATTGGTAATATGAAATACACAAGAAATACTTTCTTTAGAGTTTCTTTACCATTTAGATGGTATGGTCCAGTTCACGAGTTCATCGTGTGTGACCAACAAAATATCACATCTGGTTTAGCTGAAAATATCCATGTTGATGTTAAAATGACGGGTTCTTCTTGGCAAGGTGATATTTCACAAAAATATTTAAGTCATGCTCATAAACTTGAAGCTTATATTTCAGCAAATCGTCAAGATCCGAGATGGATTTTCTATACAGCTCAGTCTTATCACGATTCAGCTTCAATGAAAGATAATAGAGAAGAGAATGATGAGAGATTGAGAAGAGCTTTAAAATATTATAAAGAGAGAACTCAAAGAAATGATGGTTATGCTGAGGAAATTTATTACTCTCAATATAGAGTTGGTGCTATTATGCGAATTCTAGAAGAACCTTGGGCTTTAACACATCAAGAACTTTTAAAAGCTTATGCTATGGATCCACTAAGAGGTGAATCAATTAAAGTTATTATTGATTATTACTTACAGATGGGTGATTGGCATATGGGTTATCTTTATACTAAGTTTGCTAAAACAACATTCCATGGTAAAAATCCTTATCCAACAAGATTATTATTTGTTGATGAGGCAACCTATAATTGGAAATTTTTAGAAGCACATGCAGCAGCTTGTTTCTATACTAATAGATTAGATGAGGCGAAGTCTTGTTATCAAGAAATAGTAAAACTAACAAAAAGTCATCCTCAATATTTTACAGCAGAAGATCTTCAGAAAATTCAAATGAATGGACAATTCTTCAATAAATAAAAAAAACCAGTCAATGACTGGTTTTTTTTATTTATAATCTAATTTATTTTTTTTTATATTTCTATTTATATACCCACATAAAGGTTGTAAATTTGTATAGTGATTTAGCTTTATAATCTGTTCTTCGTTTTCACCACTAGATATTGGTGTAATATGATCTATATCCCAACCGTAATTTAATTCACCATTATATAAACCATAATTATCCCAAGTCATCCAATTTTCGAATTTGGATTCTATATAAAGTCTAAACTCACTTATCGAGCATCCTAAAATTTCATTCGTCTTTGAAGTTTTTTTATATCCTTTGTATTTAATTGAATTTTTTATTAAACATTTTATATTACATTGAAATTTGTAGATATTATCATTTTTAATTCTATTAAGATGATAATTAGATGAATATTTTATTAATTTTTCTCTATTTGTATTATAATAGTTCTTTTTATATTCTTTATATTTATCTTTATTACTATCTCTATATTCTTTACTTCTTTTTAGAACATCTTCTCTATTATCAACATAATACTTTCTTTTTCGATTCTTCTCATTTATTATATCATCTTCTGTATATACTCTATTTTTATATAAATCACTTTCTCTCCACTTTTTTGTAGATTTATTTCTACACTCTTTACAAACACCATGGTATCCGTCTTTTGAATCTTTTCTTTTTCCAAAATCCGTTATCAATTTATTTGATTTACATCTGCTACAAAACTTTTCCATGTTATATATATTATTTAATAAAAATGGAAATTTGACGGAAGCTCAACTTATTTATAATTATTTCATATAATTGATATGAATGAGGATGATTTAAAATATAAAACACCTGAAAAGATAGAAGAATATCATAAAGTTATTCAGAAATTAAAAGAAGCTCATGATATTTTTAGTAAGTGTCTTGATGGTAAAAATCGTAGAGGTATCTTAACTGATATCTCAAATACGATTTATAGAATAAAAAGAGAATATCTAAATGATTAAGATTATTGTAGCAATGTCAAGAAATAGGGTTATTGGTAATGCCAATACCCTAATCTGGCATTTACCAGAAGATTTAAAAAGATTTAAAGAATTAACTACCGGTAACACAATAGTAATGGGTAGAAAAACTTACGAATCAATTGGAAGACCTTTGCCTAATAGAAGAAGTATTATCATAACAAGAGATACTAACTATCAAGTAGAAGGTTGTGAAGTTGTAAACTCTTTAGAAGAAGCTTTACTTTTATCAAATAATGATTGCTTTATTATAGGTGGTGGTGAGATTTATAGACAAGCTTTAGATAAAGCTGATAGAATATACTTAACACTTATAGAAAAAAACTTTGAAGGTGATACAACATTTCCTGAAATAAAAGATTGGTACGAATCAAACTGTGAGAATTTCAGTAATGAGCAGTTTAACTATTCATTTATACAATATGAGAGATTCGCATTTTAATGAGTTTATACTTTTTATACAATCTATTGGATTTGTCTATGATAAGTATTCTTTCAATAAAGAATATTATTTATTAGATCAGTATGAAATATATGTAACTATTAGTGGAATCTACTGTTTAACTGAGAAAGTACAACAAGGAGTTACTAGAACACTAACTACTGGTGCTGTTCAACATTTCAAAAATGATTTAAACTCATTTCGAAGTATAGTTAGAAATAAGAAACTAAAAGATTTGGGAATATGAAAAAAAAACCTACTTTGATTAAAGAGTAGGTTTTTTTTATTATATTTGTATAAATAATTTTAAAAATAGTATAAATGAAAGCAGTAAATGATTTTTTGAAAGCTTACAAAGGATTGATTTTCCTTGTAGTATTAGCATTAGTTGGTCTTAATGGTTGTTCGTCTTACAACACAATGGCTAAAATGAATGTAGATGTTGACGCTAAGTGGTCACAAGTTGAAAACGTTTATCAACGAAGATCTGACTTAATTCCAGCATTAGTTGAAACTGTTAAAGGTTACGCTAAACATGAGAAAGGAACATTAACAGATGTTATCTCAGCAAGAGCGAAAGCAACATCAATCAACATTGACGCATCTAAATTAGACGCAAATACTTTACAAAAGTTTGAACAAGCACAAGGTGGTTTAACACAAGCACTATCTAAATTGATGGTTGTATCAGAAAAATATCCTGAATTAAAATCAGATAAACACTTTACTGAATTAATGACTGAGTTATCTGGAACTGAAAACCGAATTACTATTGAACGTATGAGGTTTAATGAATCGGTACAGTCTTATAATGAGAAAATTGTGGTGATGCCACGTAAACTATGGGCTAACGCATTCGGTTTCAACACAAGAGCGTTCTTCAAGGCTGATAAAGGAGCCAACAAAGCACCAAAATTTAAGTTCTAATATAGGGGGTTTATCCCCCTTTTTTCCTTATATTAGCATATATAAATCAAATTAAATTATGAGAGTATTATTTTTATTACTGTTGTTAGTACCAACAATTTTGTTTGGTGGTATAACACCAACTGGATTTGTAAATGATTACGCAAATCTTTTAACTACTGAACAAGTTTCTCAATTAGAAAGTAAAGTTTCTGATTTTGAAAAGAAAACTGACATCGAAATCGCTGTTGCTATTGTTACTTCATTAGATGGTAATGATATAGACACGTATAAAAACTCACTTTTCAGACAATGGGGAGTTGGTAAAGCCGGTAGAAACAATGGTTTATTAGTTGTTATCTCACCTAATGATAGAAAATGGGGTATTGAGATTGGTTATGGTTTAGAACCATATTTAACTGACTATACTTCATATGATATGGCTGAAACTCACTTAGTTCCTAATTTCAAAGCAGGTAACTATTACCAAGGTTTAGACGAGTTAATTTCAGTAATGACTAAACACTTAGGTACTTCTACTTGGAAAGATAGAGTTGCTTATACTAAAGCTCAAAAAGAAAAAGAACAAAGAGAACACGAAGAAAGTGTTAGAACTTTCTTTCAAGTCCTTTTATGGATTGTTGCTATAATTGGTTTAACCATTGCGTTTTTCTTTTTCAAAAGAAAACAAGAACGTGAGAAAGCGTTTAAGAAAAATCGTGAAGATAAAGCAAATAACTATAAAACAAAAGTATCCGAAGTTTCATCAGAACTTTATAAGTTAAGAGGTGAAAGTATTGAACTTGATAAGAATATGGTTAATTTAATCAAATCTTCAACAGTTGAAAATCTTAATACAAATTATAATGTAGCTCTTGACTCTATTAGACCACAAGTTACATTAATTAATACTATTAATAATATTAATGATAGTGTGTTCACTGCTATATCATTATTGAATGATATTACTAAACTTGAGAAAAAACATAATATTGAAAGTGGTAATAAATTAGATTTTGATTTCAATCCTAAATCTGATATTCAAGAATTGGAAAACAGATTATATATTATAGATGGTATTAAATCTACATTTGAAACTAGAAAAAATAAGTTAGAAAGATTTGACAACTTAGTATCATTACATCCACAAAGTTTGGTGAATGATATCGAAAGTTATAAATCAGAGTTTACTAATAAGTTTTATAAACCAAGTAACAATGATTTGATCTCATTAGTTGAAAGATTGAATGACTCTATTAATGTTTTCAACCGTGTGGATGTTAGTTTTGGTAATCTATATAATTTAGAAAAATCACACAATGATATTAAAAAGTGTAAACAAGATATATCTAATCACTTAGATATCATTAGAAGTAGAAATACTGAACACGAGAAAATGGTTAGTGTGTTAAATGGATCAACTCAAAACTTATCATCAGTATCTTCTAAATTGAATAGTTATTTGAACAATAGCGATGTAAATAGTAGTACAAAAACAGCTATCAGAAGTATCTTACCTACTTTATTAGCATTCTCTGTTACATCAAACATACTTGACTCATTCAATAATTATAACTCACTTGTTTCAAAAGCAAACTCTTTACTTAAAAAGGCTAAGAGTGAAGTAGAAGAAGCTGAAGAAGATAGAGCAAGAGAAAGACGTAGATTAGCAGCAGCCGCGGCAGCCGCAGCTTCAAGTTACTCAAGCTCAAGTTCGAGTTCATCTTGGGGTTCATCTGATAGTGATTCATCTTGGGGTGGATTTGGAGGTGGTGACTCTGGTGGTGGTGGTTCATCAGGTGATTGGTAAAATAAAAAGTCACGATTTCTCGTGACTTTTTTTATTTCTATAAAAAAGAAACCCAGAAATTTCTTTCTGGGTCAGTCTAAGAATACTCTTCTTAGAGTGGTAAATTTATTTAGATAATAATTTAATTAAATCTTCTGTAATTTTAGTTATAAGTTTTTTACCATCAACTTCAACTGGAGTAATTCCTTTAATCATTGAGTATTTGTCATTACCATCTACATTTAATTTAGAGATAGCTTCACAAATTGTATTATTTCCTTTATATTTTGCTAAATAATAAGTTTTTAAGTCTCCTACAAATTTAGATAAATCAACACCTTCATTATAGTTATACTTAACCATTTGTAATTCGTTCTCATCTTTTTCGATCATTAAATACCAAATAGATTTTTTAGAAATCTTAACATTTTCTAAAAAATTATAAGCTCTAGATGCTTTAACATTTTTAGGGAATTTAGCAACCTTACCAATAGTTTCAACCTTTTCGTTTTTATTATCTTCAAAATCAATATCATTTACAAATTCATCATTGTCTGTATTAACATCAATATTTTGATCTTTTGGTATAACATTCTTTCTTGAAGCAACTCTTTCACCTTTTTTAGTATCTTTTGGTAAATTAGGGTTCATTGGTAAAGATGAATCTGTATCAGGCATAATGTTTTCAGAAGGATTTACTTCTTCTAATTTATCACTCTTACTTTCATTTTTAAAGTCTGAAAACTTTTTAAATAATCTTTTTGAATTATCCGCCATTTTAATTTCTTTATGTTTTCTATTATATATTATTATTTTATAATGGTTTTTTAATTTTAGGTAATTATTTACTATATTTATAGTAATATTTATCAACTACTATATTTCTAAAGTTTCTTGCTATATTCATTTGATCGAATAATGAAGCAATAAGTGGTTGTAATCTTTTTAAAAATCCATTCATAATATCATTTTGATACATATATGGTGATAATGTTTTATCTAATATTTGCTTTTCATAATCAACAAAATCTTTATCATCATCATGTCGATGTTTCATGAAATAAATTTCTGGTAGTTCTTTATCTTCTATTAACATATTACATAGGTTTATTTTTTACGTCAACTGTTCCTCTTTTTATTATATTGACCGATTTCAATCCGCTTGATTTTATATCACTACTATAAAGAACGTCGTTTCTATTTGACCATCCACCTCTTATAATTGGTAATTCTGATGCGTCGTATATTATATCTCCAAGAATTGGATCTAATCCTAAAACAACACTAGAGTCATAATTTATAGGCGGCTTTGGTAAAGATGAACCGCCATTTACTATTGTAGGTGTCATTTGATTTTGTAAATTAATAATAGCTTCTTTATGATAATCTTCATTCTTCTTTGAAATGAATTGCAAATCAACTGAGTGTATATCACTTATATTTGAAAGAGCTTTTATCAAATCTAATTTTGGTATTCTATCTATTCTATTTAGATTTAGAAAGTAATCGGATATAACCTCATATATTTGATTGTTTAAAGAATCATCTGTAACATCAGAATATGGAATTACAAATATATTCATCACATAATATGATAAAGTTGGATTAACAATTGAAAAGTTTTTAGTTAATTGTATATTACCACCTGTTCTCAAATACTTTCCTATTTTATCGATTTCATAATCATCAAGTGAGAAAGCTGCTATATCTATATCAAAATAATTATTATTTTGATTTTTAAATAAATTTATATTAGGAGTTACAGCAACAAAAACAGTTCCGTTTCTTTCATACGCATTTACATGTGAGAAAACACCTAACTTTTTAATCTCATATGCGTATTGTTGGGGTAAAGCAAGTACATAGTTATTACTTACCATTGGTAATAAACTTCTTGTGAATAGTGAGGATTCTGCGTTTGCTCCAAAATTGATGTCGGTGTGAATATCAATATCAAATAGTTTACCCATATCTAAAGTTCCTCCAAATCCATCAAATACATCATCTACGAAGTTCCAATCATTTGGGGTTCTTCTGAATATATTACCATCAGCACCATCAGTCTTTAGATAGTTTACGGTTATTATAGATCCTAATTCTGGAATTGCTCCAAATCCACCGTTACCAAATATAATATCCAAACCTTCATCAAATCCACTTTTAGTAACAACAGCTTTTTCATCGGGTAGTAAATCATAAATATGTTTTTTAATACTCCAAATCTCACCATTGACCAAAATCTCAACTCTAAAATTTTCAACATCTTTATTTCCACTTACATTAACATAAAGTGTTTGTAAAGGATCTCCGCTACCTGTATAAGTTTTAGTTTCCCATTTACCTTGAATAACAGGTATGAAAAAGTTATAGTTTTTTGATAGAATATGTGATACTCTATCTGTGCCTAAATCTAAACTATAATCAAGTGAGTTAGTTTTGTTACTCAGTGTTGTTTTATTTAAAAAAATAACTTTTCCACCAGGTATTTCTTTTTCAATATCAACAGCGGTTTTTAATGTGAATTTCAATGTTCCAGTAGCACTTATTGATCTAGTTGGATTATGTCCTGCAAATATAGCTGCATTTCTTATAATTCTCTTATTTGTTGAAGAAGCATTACTTAGATCAAATTGATTAAGTGTACTTTTTAAGTATAGTAATGAGAGTTGTTGTAAATTTTCAATAACACCTAAAATTTGACCATATGGTGAGGCATTACTAAAAAGAATACTAGCTTTATTGTACTCGGTTTTCAAGAAATCTTCAATTTCTTGTTTTATTCTATCAAAACTAATTTGTATAAATTTCATATTTAGTCAACTATTTTTAAATATTCTTCATCAAATCTATTTTTTTCAAAAATGTCTTTAATATCATTTGAAATATTTTCAATTGATGATTTTCTTTCAATTAAAAGAGATTTTTCATCTAATGGATTTGAAAAATATTTCCATTCAAATACTTGATTCTCAATTTCTTTTTTAGTTAAAATAATTCTAACTTCTTTCCCTTCGTTAATACTTATTTCAAAGTAGTTACCGAATTCCATGCTTGATTTTTCGACAATTTTAACATCTGTAAAATCATTTAAAATTAAACCGTGTAATTTATTAATGTTATATTTCATTTCTGAGCTCATAAAATTTAATATTTTTTTATTATATATTAAAATATAATCACCACATCACATATTTTGTAAATATTAAAATTTCAAATTAATATATACATTATGGAAGAAATTAAATATTTAGTTGAGATTTTTAAACAATATGGACTTATGGGTGTTATACTAGTTTCTATATTACTTTTAATAGTTAATTCTATTAAAAAAGATTGGTTAAAAAAGTTATATTCAAAAACTCAGGAGTTTTTCATTTTTGTATTTCTTAAATCAAAGACTAAGGAAGTAACATCTAGTGATATATCCATAACAGAATCGGATGTTATTAATCATGATATTTTCAACTATATTGATCTTTGGAGTTATTCAAAAGTTCCAACAATTCAGTTTTCAACTGAGTATCGAACTGTTGTTTTTAGAAGATACTTAATTATATTTTTAAAAAGTTATAAAACAAATATTAAAGAATTTATTCAAAATGAAGAATATAAGAAAATGGATAGTGCTCAACTTTGGCGTTCATTTCTTACATTAATAACTGATATTGTTTATGATTATGAGAAAAGTATGGAAGAGCAAGGTATCCCTAAAATTATTATAGATAAAATGAAGGCTAAGAATAATGATACAATTAATCTTATTATTGATTTAATTGAAGGTATATGTAACTCTTCTTTTTACAACTCCGAAGGAAACTTCTTAAAAGTTTATTCAATTTTAAACATAATACTTTCTGTTTTAGAAAACACAATTTCTCATTCAGAAGCAACTTGTAATTCAATAAATGGTCAATTAAAAGGTCTTTCGTTTAATGATAATGGTAAAATCGTAACAGAACCATCAGTCCATTAGTGAATAAACATCATCAGCAGTAAAGTCTGGATCAGTAACTCTTAAATCATAATCATTAAATGATTTGAAGTCTTCTTCATCAGCGTCTAATCTTCGTTCTACTGAATCATTTTTATCACCACGACCTTGTATTCGTTTTTTACGAGTTTCTCTGTCTATGTCTAAATAAACAACAAAACAACCTTTCCTAACTTCAGGTGTTATATTTTCAAATTCAGCTGGAGTCATTATCATTACTTGTGAATTTTGGAAGTCTTCGTTTGTTATTCCATAATACCAAGTTTCAGGATCTCTTCCCTCTGGAGTAACATTAAAAGTTTGATATGCTAAAAATTCTTGATTATTTATTGATTCAGTAAATATATTATCATCAACGAAATTATATGTGATACCTTGTTTCTCGAACTTTCTCATTGGACGAGTTGTCCATTTAACACAAGGCTTTAAACCGATTTCTACTAACTTTCTAACTAAGAAGTCTTTACCAGAACCGGACTTTCCCAACACTATTAGTTTTTCTTTTTTATCTGAAGCAGACATAACTAAAGTTTTTCTTTTTATATCATAGTGATAAATAAAAGTTTAATGTATTTTCTCAACAATAAATTGAATTTTATTTACTTTTATTTCAGATACACTGTTCATTGAGTATACCTTATTAAATACTAAATCTTTATTATCAATCAACTTATTCATAAATTCCGTTGTCTTTTTAAATTCATAATCAGCCATATTAAGTCTATTAATGGAATAAAAAGAAGCTTCTTCTGAACCACATTTACCATAAGAAACTAATGATGTATTTTTATGAGGACTTTTATCTATCTTATTTAAAAGATCGGTACCTAAAATAGTAAATAATCTTCTCGTTAATTCATAATTAATATTTCCAAGGTTTTTAAAATTCCTCAATAAATAGTACTCATTTTTATTATCAAATAGAAAATTAACTTTAGTTGTAAATTCGCCAAATCCTTCATCACTTAGATAACCAGATATTCTTTGAGCAACTCTATTAACTTTCTCTCCTAAATCTTTAGTATAATTTTCATCAATTGTGATTGTTACATAGAATTTATCTGATTGTTTATTTGATGTTATTTGTCTATCTGGGAAAAGATATTCCTCCCACTCATCAATTAAAATATCTTCGATATAAACTTTAATATCTTCAGATTTCTCAACATTACTAAATTTAGCACAAACTATAATTGCTGGATTTTTAAGTAAAAAATCTTCTAAACTCTTTTTATCATCTTTAAAACTAGATAAATCATAAACATCATTATCATTTAATCTATCACCAGTAATATAATCACCAACATTAATTTCATCTTTAGTGATGTAAATAAAATCTCTTTTTGTTGGAGTTACTCTACTTGGATCATTACCACCTTCCTTTATATAAAAGTTCCATTTGTCTAACATTAAACCAAAACCTAGTTTACTTTTTGGAAAATCTTCTTTAGTTATTTTTCTCCAAGGTTCTTTAACAATAGATCCATCTGATCCTGATGAAGATACAATAGATATAAATTTAGAATCATTAGTTTTCTTTTTAATTTCTTTATATCTATAATTAAGTAAAGGAAATAATTTGAATATCTTTTTAAGTAAAAATCCACCAATTAAAACCGGTGCGTGTAAAATCATTCTTTTCTCTTCAGGTCTTAACTCCTCATTTATGTAATTATCATATTTCTTTATGTGTTTCATATTAAAAGTTTATTTTAGCTCCGATTGTATTAACACCGGTTATTCTAGTGAAATTGAATTGAACATCATGTCCATATAAAGAAACTGTTTTGCTGTATGATAGATTAAGAATAGGCATTAAAATCGGTTGGTTATCAGTATCTAATCCTCTAACAAAAAAATAGTTTATATGTAATGGAAATTGTGGCTTAGATAATAAATCCAAGTCACTTAAAGATAATTCAGGTAAGTTTTTATTCTCTTTAAACGCTAAGAATTCATTCTCCAACAAAGAAACCGATAGAGTACTTTTACCAACTTCATCATTTGTGACAATATTTGGATATTTCTCTATAATAGTATCAGCAAACTCTTTTATAGAACCATCATTTGTTTGTTCCACTAATGTTGTTGTATCTTTTACAGGATCCTTAGTAATTACCTCTTTCGGCATTGTAGGCTTTAATAAAGAAGAAGCTGCTAAACCAATTGCACCAACAGTTGTTGCTATACCCTCATCTTTTTTAACAGTCATCATATCATCTTTAGCGAAGTTATCATAGCTCATAACTTTAGGTTGTTTAGTTTCACCTTCACCTTTTGTAAAATCTTGTCTTCTTCTAAAAAGAATATCTTTAAATGATTTTACTTTTTTATCTCTATTTGATCCGTGACTTCTGGATTTTCTCATCGGGACCTTTTGAAACACTCTATTAACACCACTTGGATTATAAGGAATTGCTATTTCATCTGGCTCAGAGCTTTTGGAACTTGCCCAATTTGTTCCAATAGTTTGACCAGCTAAACCAGAAGCAGCTGATCCATAACCCATACCACCACCGATAAAAGGTCCACCAGTTGCTGATGTTTCATTGATATCATCGTTGTCAAACGATTCGAATGTTTCATAAGAGTTTAAATATTTCATATTTTATATATTAAAAATTCTTGTCAACTATTTTATAGTCGTATTTATTTTTTTCCGCCCATTGTATAACCTTTTCAATATTATCACCAATCTCGAAATTGATATCTAAATCTTTTATTTTAAGGTTATAAATCTTACAAAAAATCACTCTTTTCTTTGGTGTGTAATAAACATAAAACTCAAACTTTTTCTTCCAAAAAAGAAAACGTCTTTTTTCGCCACTAATTAAAATTAAGTTTAAATATTTTCTAATATTAGTGTTCATTTTGTAAAACCAAAGAGTATTTTACTTATATATAAATAACCGGAAATAAAATTATGAATAACCTAGAAAAACTTGAAATTAAAAGGCTTCTAAAGGAGTTATATTTTATAGAGTCAGATTATGAATATAAAAACGAGTTGATAAATCAACTTGAACTTGAATTTATTGACTCGGTTAATAACTATTTAGATAATCATCCGACACTAAAAGAGGCTTTTGATGATAAAATTAATCAAAGATTTCAAGAAACTATAAATAAAAAAATAGAAGAATCAAAAAAAGAAGTTGCTATTGTTGAAAAAGAAATAATAGAAGTTGATCCTAAGGTTAAGAAGCTTTATAGAGAAATAGTTAAGAAGACACACCCAGATAAAGTAAAAGATAGTGACTTAAATGATCTTTATATAGAATCGACTAAATATTATGAGAAAGGTGATATTTTATCAATCTATAAGATATGTGACGAATTAAACTTAGAATATGAGTTTGGTTTAGAAGAAAATGAGTTGATTAAAAATAAAATAACATCATATAAAGAAAAGATAGAACTTTTACAATCAACGTTTACTTGGAAATGGAGTTCTACTGAAGATAGTTCTAAAAATCAAATAATTGAGGATTATATAAAAATACAATTATTTAGATAATATTTAGTTTAACTTTTCTATCATCTAATAAAGTTTGTAGCTCTTCCTTTCTGAAATTTTTTTTATAAATATCATTTAACTTTAGAGGATTTTGAAGTTCCCAATCACTTCCGTTACTTGTTGTGTAAATATAATTCTCATCACCATCAACTATTTCAATTGTTTTTGATGAAAGTTTATCATAGAATCTTTTTACATCATTGTTAACTTTATATAACTTAGAATCACCCCATCTATTCAATGATTCATTCCAAATTTGGAATATTATGTAAAGTGGATTCTCTAACTCATTTTGTTCTTGGCTAAAGATAAACATAAACTTACATGGTTTGTTTAAAAATGTTTGATAAGTTTCTGTATCTTCTAATTGAGATTTTTTAAGAGCTAAACTTGATAAAGAATTTATAAACTCAACATTATTAAAAAGAAAATCTAAATCTAGATTATCTTTAAGTTCTGTTGGTAATTTTAAAGTATCAAATATATCAACCTCTTCAGCGTTGATTGAATTTAAAAGAATATCATGCCATATATTCAGCGATTCCATTAAGTCAACTGATTGAAAAGTAAGGTCAATAACTAATGACTCTTTATATTTTTTGTATGATTTTATCCACTTCATTAAAATTGAATAAATATTTTTAATATATATATTAAAATTTTAATCTCAATAAATGAAGGTTTGTTCTAAATGTAAGATATCAAAAGACTTTAGTAATTTTCATAATTGTTCTAAATCTAAAGATGGTTTAAAATCAGCTTGTAAAGAGTGTCGTAACTTAGATAGTAAGATTCGAAGAAAAAGTGAGAACTGTAAAATAAAAGAAGAAGAATATAAAAAAAATAATATTGATAAAATAAAAAAATATAAAAAGGAATATTATTTAAAAAATAAGGAGGAAATTATAAAAAATAGTAAAAAATACTATACAGATAACAGAGATTATGTGAATAGTAGGAATAGTATTTATTATTCAAAAAATAAAGAAAATATTTCCAAATATCAAAAAGAGTATTATGTTAATAACAAAGAAATATTAAACGAATATAAAAAAAATTGGTTCAATGAGAAATATAAATCTGATGAGATTTTTAAATTAAAGAATAGTATTAGAACTCTAATAAGAACATCTCTTAAAAAAAGTGGATTTGAAAAAAAATCAAAAAGTGTAGATATATTAGGATGTGATATAGAAGAATTTAAAATTTACTTAGAGAGTAAATTTGAAGATTGGATGTCTTGGGATAATTATGGTAAATATAAGGGATATCCAAAATCAGGATGGGAGATAGATCATAAAATACCACTAGCTTCCGCTAAAACAGAAGAAGATATTATTAATTTAAATCACTTCACCAATTTACAACCACTTTGTGGATATATAAATAGAAATATTAAAAAAGATAAAATATACTATGAAATGGATTAGAAATTATAAATTATTTAAGGAATCTAAAGATAATTCAAAATACAACCCGAAAAATATAGTACAAGAGATTTGTATTAGTATGATTTTATTAAATAATGAATTTCTCGATCCTATACTGGATAGAGGTTTAAAAGCAAGATATTCAGAAGACTCAAGTGTCTTCTTAACAGATTTAAAAAACTTATTATTAGCAAAAAATAGACTTACTCTTGGTAGATTTGTTGATTCTAAAACTTGTGTAGAGGATGATGAGATTTCTAAAATAAATGGATTCTTTAATGAAGTTGACTTCAGTATAGATAAAGACTGGAATAAACTATCAGATAGTAGAACAACCGCTAGAAACTTAATGGATAAACTATTAGGTGATGAGAAATTAACTTCTGATAGAATTAGAAAAATTTATTGGATAGGACCTAATAAATCTAAAGATTTTAATGAAGATATTGTTATAGAAACAACTGAGGGTAAACAATTTTCTATTTTCTTAAATAAAAATCTATCATCACAAAAAACATCATCTTTTAATACATTTGGTGATGATTTAATCGGATCTAATATGGAGAAATTGTATTCAGAAGAATACATGGAGAAATGGAATAAGTTAGTTCAAACTTGGGTTACTATAATTTATGAAAATGCTGACAAACCAATTCAAAGACATATTGAAAAGTTTATAGATCCACGAAGAGTTGAAACTATGGGTTACTTTGAGTATTTTGATATCAAACATCAAGATCCAAGATATAAACACTTAGGCGAATTCTTTAGAGAGTTTGATAAGAATATTTTAAAGTTTTCTGAATTATGTGATGAGATATGGAAGAATAAAGAAAACTGTTTTATGGATGTTGAAAGAGTTAAAAAAGAATGGTATGAAGCTAAGATTGTAATTCTTAATTCTAAAATTCTTGAAAACTTATTAACAAATTCATTAAAAAGTGAATTCTCTGATGATATACAAAAGTTAGATAATGGAATGAAACGAGCTGAAGGTACAGTTAAAATGAAATTATTTAAAACTATTGTTGAAAAAATGGGTTGTTTGGAAAGAACACTTTATTATGTTTCAAATGGTGGTAATCAATTTAGTGTAATTCCAGCAAGAGATTTCTTTAGAAAGTATTACAATGATATTGATTTAAGCTTTGATTACCACGTTAAGTTTAATTATAATGAAGAAGATGAAGAATTAAATGATTTCAAAATCAGTTTGAATTTACAACTTGATGGTGAAAATTTAATTGATATGATCATATTCGTTAAATTTACTGGTGGTGAACTTTCTTCTAAATTAAGTGCTAAATACAAATTTGAATTAGTTGATGACTTCAATTATCGAATTGCTAAGAAAAGACTTTCTGAATTTGAACCTAAAGAGGATCAAGGTGATGAAGAAGATTTTGAAGAATCGGAAGAAGATCAACTAAATTAATCTTACATTTTAACGGCATGGAAAGTTGTATGTGTAATATATACAATTATAAAAAAACTTAAAAAGTTTTATGCCATTAAGTGATTTCGTAGGTTTTCCATTATATAGAGACAATTTATTAACAGGTCCATCAAATGTTTCATTAGCAATACCGGGACTTGATAGTGTTATTTCAAAGTCAATTGGAATGACTAGTTCGGCCATGTTATTGGTTCCTAATCTTGATTTTTTATTAGAATTTGCTAAGGGTAACCTTGGTATAAGTGATAACCTTTGGAAGTCTGTTATTTCAGCAAATATGAATTCTCCAATATCGGCTAACAGCGAAGGTGTATTTAAAAGTTTTGCTAAAGCAAATGACTTACCATTAGATGATATTAACAAATATAAAAAGAATGGTAAATTTAAAATGCCAGTATCCGCAGTTGAACTAAGTTCAGCATTTGATGGTTCTGGATTAAAAGCATTTGAGAAAACAACAATACTATCAATCTTTGAAAGTCAAAAACCTTATATGGAAATAGCAAGAACTGTTGCCAGTTTATTTGTTGATATTGAAGATGTAGTTGCTAGAATAATGCCGTTGGTATCTCTTAATCCATTAACACATAAGTCTGCTATACCAAAGATGAATGGTGGTGGTGGAAAAAGACCAAAAGCTGTTGGTTTTAAAAATGGTGAAGAAATAAATGAAGCTTTGAAAAAACTTAAAGGAGCTTCAAGTAAAGGAGGTAAGATTAAAGTTGATAAAAATGGTGGTGTTACGAAAGAATCGACTGATATACAATCAACAGATTTAGGTGAGTATTTAGATCAAACTGTTAATCAGTTAAAAACTAAATATAAAATAATTAAAGTTCAATATTCAACTGGACAATTTGATCCAAATGAAGACTATATTTATACATTTATTGATTTACCGCCAGATTCAGGTGCTGAACCGGATAATTCCCCACCAGAAGATGATGAAGATCCATATGATAAATATAAACCAGAAAAAATAATATTAGGAATTTATAATTCAAAAGGTGTTCCTATTAATCCCAATGAATTTCTTAGAACAATAGGATATACTGGTAATCAAAAAACTGAATTAGATACAACATATAAAAGAGCTGAGTGGATAACTAAGTCTGAAAAATGGAAATTTAGAAATGGTGATTTCACATGGCCAACTTTAGGAACTCCTAATTATGTTTTTGAAAGAGGACTTTTAACACAGGTAGCTAAAACTGCTCCTGAAAAATACACTCTTAAAAAATATAAAAAAGATGATAAAAACATTTTAACTAATGAAACCGCTATAGAAGGTGATCCAGTTATTGATAGCTTTGATTTAACGGATTCCGATGTTTATACTAGATTCTTTACGGAATACACCAATATACAAATAAACTTGGCTAAAGATTTAGAACCTGAAGATAAAGAAGAAGCTAGAAAAGAAGTTCTTAGTAGAATAAATGTTCCTTCTCATTTAGAAAACTTATCAAATTATAGTCAAAATAAGAAAACATATTATAAACCTATAAATGGTCAACCTGCTTTTCCGGAAACTTTAAAAACTATATTTAAACCATATCAGATATATTCAGCATCAGCTTCAGCAGACCCAAAACTTGCTGGATTAAATGGTTTAATTTGGATTGATCCAGAAGCTGATTATGAAACTAAAGTTATAAGAGTTGATCCAGTTTTTAAAATAAAAACAGATAAAGTAAAAGATGAATCTAAATTAGAAACAACAATAAAATCATTTGTTAAGAATTTATATGAAATAAAGAAATCTGATAATTCGAGTTTTGGAATAGAAATTAAGAAAAATGGAACTCTATTGGAAAGTATAGAAAGTACAAAAGTTTATAATTTAGATAACTGGAATTATCAAAATGGTCAAATAATTAATACCAATACTTTTACATTTAAAATGTGGTCTGATGAACCAATATATGAGTATAAAACAGCAACTGTAAAAAATTGGGGTACAAAAACTCTTAAAAAAGAAACCAATGGATGGACATATACCGAAGGTTCTAGTAAAATAACAGGTGATAGATTATTAGGTGATAATAAAACATATATTTATGTAGAAGAAGGTATAGTAAAAAGATGGTATTATAAATATAATCAAGTACTATCTTCTGTACAAAATACAACAAATACCACACAAACAATAACTATAACTGATAGTACATTTACATTACCTACCGATTTTGGTTCAAAGAAGTCAGTTACTTTAAATGTTTCGACTGGGAGTTGGACTACATCACAGAGTAAAGTTCCTTTCTATTCTATAAAAGTAACAGACCTTAGTAATCCAGGAGGAACTATAATTGATCCATCAAAAGTAGATAATTTATTCTTATCTGGTAATGAACTATTTTCAAAAGGTAGATATGGTGTTGGTGATCCAAATGAAAGTCCTCAAGAGATTGATATTATAGAAAGATATCAAATGACTGATTTAGATACTGAAAGTTATTATATAATAGAAGGTGTTAGATCGACTGCTAATAAAACTGGTCCTGTTGATGGTGAAACAAGTGCTGGTAAGAAATGGTATAAGTTACCACAAGCAATCGGTGCTATAATGGTATTCATAAAAGTTCTTATAAAGATATTTACAAAATTAGTTCCAGCTATAACAAAATTAATAAAACTTTTGAAGAATCCAATTGAATTTATAACTGATATAATATCAGAGAAATTGGGTGAATCATTTGATTGGTTATCAAAAGATGCCTTTAAGGCTTTTTCGAGTTTAGTTGAGACAGTTAAAAAGAGAGAGGAGATATTAAAACAAGGTGGTTCTGCTTATGTTGATAAAGTAAAACAAATAGTTAAAAATTCTCCTTTAAAAGATTATGTATTTGTTAATGGATTTGGTCAAAAGATTTCAAAACTTTCGTCAGCAGTTAATGATCTTACAAAGTCAGCAACACAGAATGCTACACAAGTTGGAAATACAATAACTAAAAATCTTGGTGGAGCGGCTGCTAATATAACAACATTTGGTAGTGGAGTTGATAATAATTTACAAAGTCAAACAAGTGCCATTGCTAATAATTTACAAACACAAGGACAAAATTTATTAAATCAGGGTCAGAATGTTGTTAGTAACTTACAAAATCAAGCTGGTAATATTGCTAACAATTTACAAGCACAAGGACAAAATTTATTAAATCAAGGACAAGGTGTTGTTAGTAATTTACAAACACAAGGACAAAATTTATTAAATCAAGGACAAGGTGTTGCTAATAACTTACAAGGACAAGCTGGTAATATAATTAATAATATATCAACAACTGGATTATCATTTTTTGATAGTACTACTGGTCAAGTTAGTACAATAGTTGGTAATTTTTCACAAGCGGTCTCAAATAATTTAAGTGGTAAGACACAAGAAATTGCGTCTTTAGTCGAAAAAGCTGGTAAAGATACTAAATTCACAAAGGGTGTATTATCAATTGCTGATCGAGCTATGAACGATTCATCTTTATTTGGTAATAAGAACATCGCTCCAATAATAAAACAATCACAAGGCTTAGGAGATTTTAAATTTCTTTTAGATGGTGTTGGTTTTATACCATTCTCTATATTTAATTTTGACTTATCTTTTGGAATGGAGTTAAATTTCTCAAACTTAATTTACAAAAAAGCTCCTATAAAATTGCTATTTGATAAATCAAAAAGAAATAGTAGTGATAAAAAAGATCCTTGTGCTAGTGATGAGAGTGATACTAATAGTGTTAGTAATGATAAGGCAGCTGGTAATAATTCAGATGCTAAAAATCCACAAGATGGATATCAAATAGTTTCAACTTGGTATTCAACTGGTCAATTTGTTGAAGGTGTTGATTATAATTATTTTTATGTTACTCAACAAAACGAGGAGTTGCTAAATGAAGTAGATACATTAGAAAGTACTGGTAATCCAGATGATATGTATTTAGCGAAGGAGAAATTACAAGAGGCTATTAAGAAAAATCCATTTGATGAAACATTGAAAGAGAAGTTAAAAAGTTTGAAATTAAAACTTGTTGATTCTGCGACAGCAACTCAACCTATATTAAAACTTATTATAAGTTTGGTTTCGTTACCATTAAAAATAATTGCTGATATTATTGAGTGGTTACTTTGTTTTTTTAAAGGATTAATAAATCCACTTACTCTTCCAGCTAAATTAGCTGAGTTTTTTAGTTTTGAATGGTTACTTAAATTTGTAACTCCAGTTGGTATATTACAAACTCTTGGTATAAAGTTTAATCCACAATTATTATTAGGATGGATTGGTAAAGCAATTATGACTAATCCACCAATTGATGAGTTAGCCAATAAATTTTCGGATATTTCAAGTACACTTGGTGATAAAACACAAAAAACATTTGACAAGGCAACTAGCACTGCTAATAATACAATTAATAATGTACAAGGTCAGGCTGATAATTTAAAGAATAACTTAGTAGGTGGTGCTACTGAACAAGTTAAGAAAGTTAAGGGTTATTTATATTCAGATGACTTTGAACTAGCAAATTTAAGTGAATTCTTTAGTGCTCCATTTTTAGCACCGTTGCCAACTTTTACAGCTGGCAATTTAAGAGGTTTATTAAAAAATATTTCTAGTAAATATATAAGTGCTCTTCTTAAAAATGATTCATTTGAACAAATTGATCAAAAAATCAACAAACTAAAAAGTGTTGTAACTGAAAATCAAAATGTATTGAGTACTTTAGTTGGTAAAAACTCACAAGTAACACAAAACTTTAACAGTCAAGTTTTATTATCTATAACTAAACAAATAGAATCCGCTAATAATTCTTTTAATTTATTATCAGAAACTGGATCAACTCTTTTTAGTGGATCTAATATAGCAAATAATCTAAGTGGTGGAAATAATTTAACAAATAATGTTGTTAATCAGATAACTGGTAATCTACAAAGTCAAACAGGTAATATTGTTAATAATTTACAGGGTCAGGCTGGGAATATTATAGTAAATGTTCAAGGACAAGCTAGTAATGTAGTTAATAATCTTCAAGGACAAACAAGTAATATTGCTAATCAAATTGCTAATAACTTACAAGGTCAAACCATAAATGTGACAAATAATTTAAACAATATTGGTGGTAGTATTGTTAATAATTTAGTAAACGTAAACTCAGCTATTCTAAACAATTTGACACAGAAGTCAGCTTTTATTGCCAATCAAATAAAACAGACAGCTAATCTTCTTTTAAAACAATTTTTTAAAATACCTTTCTTTAAAATAATATTTCCATCTCTTTGTTTTATTGAAAAGGTGGTAAACGGTTTTATTAACTTTATATGGTCTTTGTTAGGTATTGAAGTTATTATACCACCACCACAAATAAAACTTTGTAAATCAGATAATCCACTTGATTTATTGAAGGTTTTAAAGAATGAGAAAGTTACCGAAGTTAATAGTACAATACCATATGAAGAACAGAAAGCTTCAGATTCTTTTATTTATGAAGTTAAATTATCTGATGGTGCGGTTAAATCATTTTTAGACAGAGAATCACTAGATGATTTTATTGCTGAGAATGCGGATATAAACTTTGATCTACAATTTTAATATAATCTAAAAAAATAGATTTATTATGCCAAAGTCAAAACACAGAAAAAATCACAAGCAAAAAGTACAAGCTAGAAGAAATAGATTGGCTAGTGAGAAAGCACACGCTCAAAAATTACAAAGAGAATTCATTATGAATTTAATTAAACAAGAGCAAGATAAAGGAATGTTTGAAAACATGCCTACACTTGATACACAAGGACCAATTTTAGATGGACCAATCGTAGAAGGACCTTCTATCTAAATTTTTCTATTTAATGATTTTGAAAAGTTCTTAGACTATGTTTAAGAACTTTTTTATTTTGTGATTGAGAAATCTTTTTAAAATTTCAGTTTTATTACAAGAAGGCTGTTTCTTTTTACAAACTGTAAAGTACCAATTTATCATTAATATTTTATCTACGTCTTCTTTACACATATAATAAAAACTTTTCTACATCATATATATAAAAAATAAAAATCATTTTTTTAAATTATGAAAAATAATAAAATAACAAGTGCTTTAATTTCTGTTTATGATAAAACTGGATTAGAGACAATTATAGAAAAACTAATCAATAGTGGTGTTATAATCTACTCTACTGGTGGTACTTATGACTTCATTAAAAGTTTAGGTTTTCAAGTAGTTTCAGTCGAATCTATAACAGAATATCCTGAGATACTTGGCGGTAGAGTTAAAACTTTACATCCTAAAATCTTTGGTGGGATTTTAAATCAAAGAGATCTTAAAAAAGATCAAAAAGATGTAAAAAAACATTCAATACCACAAATTGACTTAGTTATTGTTGATCTTTATCCATTTGAAGAAACTGTAGCAAATGAAGAATCAACACATGAAGAAATCATCGAAAAGATTGATATTGGTGGTGTTTCATTAATAAGAGCGGCTGCTAAAAACCACAAAGATGTTGTTGTTATCTCTTCTAAAGAACAATATGATATTTTAGATAAAATAATTGATGATGGATTAGAACCAACTTTAGAACAAAAGGAATACTTAGCTGTTGACGCATTTAACAAAACATCTAACTATGATGCTGAAATATTCAAATATCTATTAGATAGAGAAGAAGGTGTTGAAAGTGGTAATGAGTTTGATATAAGTTCTTTAATGGGAGAAGATTCTAAAAACAATTTAAACTTAAATATCACTAAAGACGACTTTGATCTAAATGACTTCTTACTTTGTTGGAAAGAGTTTGGAGAAAGACCTAACCGTGTTTTAATTCATAACACTTACTCAACTAAGTTAGTAAACTCAGCAATCGAAGAATTTATAAAAGAGAAGAATGTATTCACGGAAGTTACTCCAGATGAAGAAGGATTACTCATTAATGATAAAATGTTTGTTAAGTTAGATGATGGTTGTTATATGTCTTATATTGTAGCAGATAGACTATCAGAGGCTTCATTTATTGATACTATTACTTTTATCTATAAAAGAGGATATGAACAGATACAAGACTTTCTTGATTTATTGAATGAATGTGTGATGGATTTTGCTCATGAAGATTCTCACAAACTTAATACAGTAACTTTATCTCAAACTGGATTAGAAATAGAACCAATTAGTTTACATGATATTGATTTAGATAATATTGACTTATATTATAACTCAACAACATTTAAAAGAGTTGATAAAGCTATTAAACAAATAAAAAAGTCTGATAAAGGTTTGAGTATATTTTATGGTGAAAGAGGAACCGGGAAAACTTCAATAATTAATTACATCTCTTCTAAATTAGATAGAATTGTTATTTTTATTCCGAATAATATGATTGAACATACAATCAATAATCCTGAATTTAGAAAGTATCTTAAAAAATATGATAAACCAGTTTTAGTAATTGATGATTGTGAAGTAGCATTTAGCGAAATCTATGGTAGAACTAATATGTTTAGTTCAAACTTATTACAAATGGTTGATGGTTTCTTAGCAGAATCAATGAATTGTAATATTGTTGCAATTTTTAACTTAGATAATGAGGATGAAATTGATCATTCTTTATTAGAATGTAATAACTTAATTGATTGTATTGAGTTTGAATATTTAGATGCTGAAGATAGTGTTAATTTATCTAAACACGTAAGTAACAATAAAAAGTATAAAAACAAAACCAAAATGATTGATATAATTAAGAAACGTTCGAATAAAGAAGTATTTGACATAGGTTTTTAAAAATAATATATAGAATATGAAGATTAAAGAATTAAGTGATGAAGAGATTCTAAACTTTTTAATGACATCTGAATTTGAAGATAATTATTCACCAGAAGAATTAAAATATCTCCTTTTAAAGTGGAGATATTTTTATCGTGTTTTTAATGGTAAACTTGAAAGACTAAAAGATGATAGTTTAAGTGATATAAACATGTTAAATGGTGAAATACAATCATTGAAAAATAATATTGTCGTTCTACAAACAAATGTTGCTAATAAAGAGAATTTAATTGATTCTATGAAAAATAGAAAACTTACCTGGAAAGAAAGATTCACAGGAAAAATTATAACAAATGAAGATGAAGATAAATGAATTTGAGAAATTAGAAAACAAAATTAATAACCAAAACTTTCATGAAAGTTACCGAACATTAAATCATGTTATGGTTGCTCTTTCTTATTTTGGTCATATTGCTTCTATATTTTTAGCATTCTTTATGTTATCAAACATATTACTTGGTGTTATGGAGAATAAACCAGTTGTTTATGTTGTAACTGTTATCATATTAAGTGCTATTGAATTGCTCAAGAGAGATATATTTCACAAATTTAGTATTTTATATTTAAAGTTAAAAGCATTTACAAAAGATGTTTTACCTCTTTTCTTTTTAAGTGTTGCTATTATTGGTATTTCATTTTATTCATCTATTAAAGGTGCGAGTGAGTATTCTTCTAAAAGTGATAAAATTGAACAAGATTATCAAAAAGTAAATAAACAATTTGAGGATAGTCTCACTAAAGTTTATCAAGTTAAGATTGATCAAATTGAGAAACAAAGTGGTAGTAAAGAAGGAGCTTTAAATACTCTTTATAATCAACAAAATGAACTTAATAACTTAGCATTGAGTGGTGAGTTAACACCAGTTCAAAAGAAATTATTAAGAGCATTACCTTCTCAAATTAAGGCTTTAGAAGCTGAAAATAAACCTTTTATTGAGTCTAAGAAAGCTGAGATTGCTTCTATCGAAAAAGAACGTGATGATAAAATAAAGAAACATCATACTGATACTGAAAAAGAATCTAAGAAGAAGAAAGATGATAATTCTACAAATTCAGTAGCTTTTATTATATTTTCAACTCTTATTGAGATTTCAATTTTAGCTGGTGTTTACTTTAAAGATTATTATGATGTTCGTTCTTATAGAGAAAAGAAAGATCAAATTGAGAAAGATCCTAATTTCCAAAAATGGAGATTATATAAACAAATTTTGGAAATTATTTATACAGAAGATACAAAAATAAATCAAAAACTACCTTCAAATAAAGGTATAATTGAAGCTTGTAAAGTAAATGATATAATTATTTTACCTAAAGATGTTACTAACTTTTTAAAAACAATGTCTAGTTTAGGAATTATAAAAGTATCGGGAAGTAGTAGATACGTGAGTAAAGCGAGAGATATTTCATTTGAAAATCTTAACAAACATTTTAATATTGAGTAATATGTGTTATAAAGTTGGTGATGTATTGGTTTTTATTGGAAATAACACCAGTGATAACCATTACAATAATTTTGAGGTTGGTAAAAAATATACTGTAAAAAGTGTCGGTTTTTTATATGATTCGGATCAATACTCGGTAGATAGCTCTTATGTTACTTTTGAAGAAAATACTCACGGATCTTTAGTTTATAAAATAAAAAGACATTTTGTATCTCTAGATGATTATAGAAATATAAAAATTAATCAAGTATTATGATTGAAACACCATTTAATTACACAGGTTCTAAATATAAATTACTTGAACAGATACTTCCGGAGTTTGACTATACGAAATCGACTTTTATTGATCTTTTTTGTGGAGGTGGTTCTGTTTATACAAATGTATTGGATAAATATGATACTGTTATAGCAAATGATATTATAAAAGATCTGATGGGTATTCACTCAGGTATTTTATATAGTGATGATATAATAGAAGAAACTAAAAAACTTTGTCCTGGTAAAGACAACCCAGAAGGTTATGGTAAACTAAGAGATAGTTTTAATGATTATAAAACTCCAGATAAACTTTGGGCTCTTATGTTGAGTTGTACCAATAATATGATGAGGTTTAATAAACAGTTTAAGTTTAATCAAACTTATGGAAATAGAGGTTGGAACTCAAATACAGAAAAAAAAGTAGAAGCTTATAAAAATCATATAAGAAAATATTCTGATAAAATTAGATTTATGTCATCACAGTTTGAAGATGTTTCTGTTTTTGGTGATAACACAATGGTTTATATTGATCCACCTTATGGTAGAATAAAAACAGAAGATGGTTCACTGGGTAAGAAACAAATATCAGAAGCTGGTTACAATTGTTATTGGACAGAGAATGATGATTTTTTATTATACACTTATATTAAAGGTATAAACAATAGAAAATCTTCTTTTATGGTTTCTGGTGTTTTAGAACATGATGGTAAAGTTTGTTGGATGTTAGATAAATTAATATCTGATGGTTTTAACTACAAGGTGTTAGATTGTGATTATAATAAAGTTTCTAGAAAGGGTGATAAGAAAACAACTGAGGTTATCATAACAAACTATTAGAGGATAATTTAGTTTTTATATATAACAAAAAAATTAAATTATTAAATATGGATTATTTAGATAAGTATGACGCTTTAGTTAAATTATTAACTGAAGAAGTTGAGATCGAAGGTAAGAAGTATGACTTAAAAGAAGATTTTGATAAATTCTTTGTTCGTTCAAATAAAACAGCGGGAACTAGAATCCGAAAAGTTATGCAAGAACTTAAAAAGTTAGCTCAAGAAGTCAGAGATGATGTTCAAGACTACAAAGGAAAAATTTAATAAAAATCCCATCTAAAAGATGGGATTTTTATTTTAATATATAATAAAAAATAAAAACTTCTAATGAAAAAATTTAGTACATCAATTGGTCAGAAAGTAAACGAAGAACCAAAAGTTGAAGTTAAGAAAATAAATGAAGAAGAAATCTTCAAATCAAAAGTTATGAATTTAATGGATCAATTTTTATCAATCCAAACTTACGGTCCAGTAGATAGATATTTAAGAGCAGGTAATATCAAAATATCTGGTAAAGAAACATTCTTAGAAGCTTTAATGACTTTGATGAGTGATAAGTCACAAAAAGATACAAAAGCTGTTTTAGAGGGTTTAAAGGGTCAAATAAAAGATTGGGAAGCTTTAGATAATAAAATTGAAGAAATTTCTGTATCTGAGAATAAAATTGATGAGATAAAACACAAGAATAAAGTTCTTTCAATTTATAATAAATATGGATATGATAAAAAACTTTGTTTACAGATGTTTGAAAATCATATTTCTAAAATAGAAGATGGTGAAAATGCTTATATGAAGTATGTTGTTACTGAGAAACTTTCAAATACACATGATAATGGAGAGTTATTTAAACAAGTATCTGAAAAATATTTAGATAAATCTAAACAATTAGGTTTTAATAGATAAAATTAATATGGAAAAAATATTAGGTGAAATGTTTGAAGAAGGTTTTTTTTCAAACATTTTTTTTGTAAATACAAATCCGGCTACTGTAAGTATAGAGAAGATAGGAAAACAAAATGGTGAAATAAAAAAAACCGTCATATCAAATACATATGAATTGACATCATTAACAGTTAGTGATGAAGATGATATAAAGTATTCACTTCTACATAATTTTTTTGTTACTCTAAATTATAATTCAAATAGAAAAGAATTAAAATATTTTGATAGAGGTTTGTTAAAAAACATATTCACTAAAAAAGATCCTAACATTATTTTAGATGAGATTTTAGAATATGATTGGATAATAACATCTCCAAATATTATAAATGAAATTACATCTTCATCATTCATAACTACACAAGAGAGTGATGCTTTAGTTAAACTAAAAGGTTATTTCACATCTCAATTTAAAAATACTTTAGTATTTGAATTACCACCTGATAATATTAACTCTAATTTATATAAACAATTTTCTAAAAATATAATTTATTGTGGTAAAAATAATTCAATAACACCAGTAATCAATAGAAATAAAAAAGATGATAAGGATGGAATAAGAGTTGAATATATATTCAATACAAGTAATGATTTGAAAAAAATAATTATCATGTAATGAGTGATATTGAATTAACAGATGAGCAAATTAGTATTCTTTATGAAATGACTGAAATACATTTTGAATGTTTTGAGAAATATTATAAAGAATACCAAATTACTTATCAAAGTGTTTTAGAACTAAATCATAAAAAGATGGTTGATATTTTAAAAGTTTGTCATGACGAAAGAGCTTCTAAAATATTATTTAATGGCATGATTAAAGAATACTCAGATATGTTAAATAGAAAGAAAATAAATTAATCCAACAAGTCTTTTAAAATATTATCTCTTCTTCTTGATATATCATCAAAATTCGAATAAGAAACTTTTCTACTATTCCCATTATCATCTATAATAACCACATCAATCTCACCACTTGTTGTGATAACACTATCAACACACTCATATAATTTACCAGCTGTCAATAACCTACTACCTGTTATTCTACTATTTATATCATTCTTAGATCTTAGCATGGTTCCTTTCTTTACAAGAATTAAATCTTTTAACTTTTTAAAAAGCATATCATTTAACTCATTAATATTGACACTTCTATAATCAATATCTTCTTGAGAATCGATAAATTGTGATATACGACTAAATAATTCATTTGTTTTATTACTAGACTCTGTTAAATGTTCATAGTTAGAAATCGTTAATTCATTAGTAAACCATTTTATAACATTATTAAATTCTCCGTGATATTTATTTACTTCACTTAGATTAATATCTATACCATTTATAATTACATAATTGATAATTGGTATAACACATTTTGTAAAACCTTCGCATCTTTCTGAGTTTCGAGTGCCATAAGACATTCTGCCTCTCATATTCATTTTAGGTTTTGTCTTCCAACTACCATTTAATAATCGATCAAGAACAATTGGATCTCCAAATATCTTATCAAACTTTGGTTTTGTTTTATTACTAATTAGTTTTTTGAGCCTTTCACTTTTAGTGTTATTAACAATCAACTCTTTTAAATCTCTAAATGACCAATATTTGATAGTTTCATAATCGGAATTAACCACATACATAACAAAAGAACAAAATTCAGAAAGACCGGACTGAACCATCATATTCATAGATGATATACCTTTCACATAATTAGAAACTAGTGGTATTTGTTCAACCGATTTATTATAAGTTTCTAAATTCCTTTTAATTATATCGTAACTTAAAATCATAGTATTTCTCTTATCACAATTGGTAAATTCTTTTCTAATTCTTTTACTTTATTACAAATTGTTTCTGGTGTGTCGTGATATTCTACTTTACAAGAGTATTGTTTTATAATTGAACCTTTATCATACTCTTCATTAACCCAATGAATTGTTATACCGGTTTCAACTTCCTTTTCTTCAAAAACTTTTTTATGAACATTCATACCCCACATTCCCTTACCACCAAACTTTGGTAGAAGTGATGGGTGTATGTTAATAATCTTAAACTTATCAGTTAAAACTTTAGGTATCTTTAAAAGAAAACCAGCAAGAACAATTAAATCTGGTCTTAATTGTTCTAACTGGTTTATAAAATTATCATTATCTAAATCATCTTTAGATATGATACTAAAATCAATATTCTCATTTTTTGCAATGTCTAATACCTTTGCCTCAGAGTAGTTGCAAATTATCTTGGAAATATAAATATCACTATTTCGAAAATAGTTTATTATATTCTGTGCATTAGTTCCATTACCAGATGCGAAAATGATAATATTTTTCATTACTTACCTAAAACTTCTTTTTGGTAGTATTCATCAAATCCTGATAGTAAATTACTAATGTTGTAAGTTTTATCATTAGTGATAACTTCATCAATGAAACCAAATTCTAAAGCTTCGTAAGCGTTTAACCATTTATCTCTACGAGCTGCTTCTAATACGTAATTGAAATCACGACCAGAATTTTCAGCTAACATCTTAAATAAGATGTAATTGTATTTTTCAGACTCCATTTGAGAGATACGGTTATCTTCGATATGACCTTGAGCACCAGAACTAACTTGGTGGATCATAACTTTTGAAAAGTTCAAAGAAGAACGTTTTCCTTTTGTACCAGATGAAAGTAAGATTGAACCCATTGAAGCAGCCATACCAGTGTTGATTGTTTCAATATCAGAATTGATATATCTCATAACATCAACCATACTCAAACCAGATTTAACAGAACCTCCTGGTGAATCAATGTGCATTTTAATATCTCTCTTCTCAATCGAGTCTAAATACATTAACTGTGCTTGAACAACAGTTGACATATTATCATTCACCACACCAGCAACCCAAAGAATACGATCTCTCATTAAACGTGAGAAGATATCCATTTGTGTTACTCTCATTTCTCTTTCTTCTAAGATGTAAGGAGTTAATGAGTTCTCAGGAGAAATTCCATTCTCTAAATTTTTCTCGAAATAGTGAAGGTTCATAGATGAAATACCTTTACCAAGTGCGTACTTTTTGAAATCTTTACCGAAATCCATATATTTAATTTTAAAGTTTACTTATTAAAAAACGATTTATCCAATTCTGGATATTTTTCTAAAATTTTAATTCCATCTTCTTGGAATTTTTTTGAGTTCATAACCCAATCTTTATCAGTGGGTATACCACCCCATAATAACTGACAAATAAAGTTATATTGTTTTGTTGTTAATTTTTCCATATTCTTAGTTTAAGAAGTTGCCTGCTAAATCATTAAAAAGTGGAGATCTTTTTAAGATCTCATTAATCACATCAAAACCAATATCTTGAAGAGCTAATTTGAAAATTATATCACCATTCCAATCGGTGTGAATTTTTTCTACAATTTCACCTTTACATAAATTACTTATATCAGATTTGTATAGAGATACTTCGATACCATCATATATAATGAAACCTTTCTTGACAAGAGAAGTGAAACTTGATTCGTTTAATAAAATTCTATTTTCTTTCATATCATGTTTTATTTTCTTTATTTATTAAGTTTAGAACCTTTACAAATATTTTTATTTGTTAAATTATTTTCATAATTCCAAACATCATTTGAAACCATATGACATTTATGATTTTCTATTTTACCAAGACTTTTCATCTTTTCAAAATAACTTCTAAACTTAATACTATGTTGATTAGTATTGGTCCATGGACACTCTTTACACGGCTTACTACAACTCATCTTCTAAAATCATTCTTAATTTCATTTCTCTAACCATTGAGATATCACCATCACAAATATCTTCTAAGGCAGCTTCTAAACAATCATTCTGAGAATACCAAACTTTATCCCAAGAAGATATTTCAACATCACCTGGATAAATTATCGTATATGAAAAAGCATCACCAGCAATTTCACCACTCATGCGATCTCTATAAGGTTCTTGTAGAACTAAGACATCACAGTTGTAAAACTTATATTTCTTTACAATTTTATCCATTTCTTTATTCTATCCATAAAACTTTTCTTTGGTATAGAAGCTTCGATACGAGACCAATTCTTTTTAACATATTCTATTTTATCCAAATGTTGATTACACAATCTTCTTATCTCGTCATTCGGAAGACCTGTTGTAGCAGTCGTGTATTGCCAAAGGTTCTTACGAGATTGTTCCATTGATTCCCAAACATCTGGATAGGAATAACCATTTCGAATCGAATAGTCAATATAAAGATCCCACTCCTTCTCTAAGAATTCTCTTTCTGAAATTTTCATATAATATAAAAAGTTTTCATATCTAAACTATCAACACGAACTATACCATGTTTTGGGAAATCTCTCCATTTACAAGCATCTGTATATCTTTCTTCACTAACCGCAATTAACTCTTGATCCTTTACCCAGTTCATTAACTCTGTTAGCTTATTAGAAAGACGAATAACATCTATATTAAGTGCTATATTAGAACTCTCTTGAAATATCGATTCATGATATATGTTGTTCATATTATTTCTTTTTTATAAAAGTAGTAAATATAATTTTAAATACCTAATTGTTCTAATCTTTTTCTTCTTGTATTTCTTGTTATAAGTATGTTTTTGAAAGCTTCTGAATTATAAACATTAAATAATTTATTTACATCTACTTTAGAAGTAATTGGATTAGTTTTAGTAGTACCATCACCAAATGTCATTACTCTAATATATTCTATAATAACTGTTTTTTTATTTTTCTTAATTATCTTAATTGTTTCACCTTCTCTTAAAAAATGTATCTCTTTAGAAAGACTAAAATGATTTTTATCAGTTGTAAATTGATCACCTACTTTTAGATAGTCTAAAAACTCTTCCATTAACGCAGTGTTATATAAAGAATTAAAATTACTTAATTGTTTATTTAACTCTTTTTCTTTATCATATAAATCGTTTAATTCTCTTCTAAACTCAGATTGTTTCTGAATGATCTCTAATATATCCATATATTAATTTTCAACAAAAGTAATAATTTTTTTTATACTACTAAACTTTTTTAAAACATTATTAAATCTATAAAATATAACATTCATACGAGTTCAATTAAGAAATCGTAATAAAAAAATATAAAGTAAAATGAATAAAGCAGAATTAGTAGAAGCAATTGCTAACGAAACTGGATTGAGTAAATCTAAATCTGGTGAAGTTGTTAACACTATCGTGAAAACAATTTCTGAGTCTTTAGCAAAAGGTGAGAAAGTTTCTTTAACTGGTTTCGGTACTTGGTCAACAAACACAAGACCTGAAAGAAAAGGAAGAAATCCTAAAACTGGTGAAGAAATTACTATCGCTAGTAAAACAGTTGCTAAGTTTAAACCAGGTAATGAGTTAACTAAAAGTGTTAACTAATTATCAGTTCAAATTTTTCTTAAAAACCACCAATTTAATTGGTGGTTTTTTTATATATACAAATATGAAATGGATTAAAAGATTTGAGAGCTTTGATATGCCTTACTACAATAGTGAATGGGAAAAGTATTTACCAAATGAAATAACTATTATAAAAGGTCAAGATGATTTTACACAAAGAAAAGTATATAAAACGGGAAACATAATGATTCATTCAGATATGGTTCAAATAACTTATACACATGAAGAATATCCAATGGATACGAAAGATGTTGTTCCTGAAGTAGTTGATTTTGATATACACTTTGTTAAAAATGGAAGCATATCTTTAGATGTTGATATTACTTATGGTGACTCAATGGCTAGTGAGTTTAAGATAAAGGGTGATAAAGTTCATGTTATACAATATACTTCTTATGGTTCTAAATTTGATCCATCAAATACAGTTTTTGCTTTAGATGAAAATAGTTTAATGAGTTTTATTAAATTCTTTAATATGTTTGAGGGAATCGATGTTGATAGAAATGAATTTAATTTTTTAGACGATAATCCCAATAATTATACACCAGATTAATTTTTATTTGTATATTTACATAAATAAAAATTCACTATGGGAACTTTAGCACTTATAATAATCTTCATTTTATTATTTAGAATTTTGAGACCTGTTTTCTCATTAGCTCTTTCCATTTTAATGCCTTTCATTAAAATAGTATTAATAGCAATTTTAATATTTGTTGCTTTTATTTATCTTTTTTAAAGGGACAGTGGCGACAACCAGTGTTACAACAAACTGGTCTTATTATCTTTAAGTATTCCTCGGTGAATACTCTCATTTTTATTCCATCTATTTCTTCCCAATAGAAGTCAACATCTTCTATAAGTTCGTCTGCTCTTAATCTTTTATTCTGACACATAATTTATATATTTTTTAATAAAAATTAGTTTTTAGAAAAATATTTTTAATATATACTAAAAAATAGATTAAAAAATACATTATAATTATGAAGTGGATAAAATCAAGAAAAAATTTCCTAAACGAAGCTAAGATTGGTGATGTTATCTTACCATCTCAAAAGAAAGAAGTTATCAGAACTTTTGGTGAGAAGTGGTTAGACATGGAAGAAATTACAGCTACTGAGAAAATTATTCAAGGTGATTGGGAATTATCTAAAGAAGATAAATTTAAAGTTCTAAACGTTCTTTTTGGATGTGACGTTGAAGAAGCTCAAAAACAATATGCTGATTTACCAGATGAGTTTATAGCTGCGGTTAATGAGTCTTTATCATTCTTAGAAACTGCTGATGATACAAGAGATGTTAATATCAAAAGAGCTAAAGAATCTTTGTCTGAATTAGATCTTAAAGATATTGGTATTGATGAGATGATTGCTCTTAACTACCCAGTTTTAAGAAAGTTATCTAACGAAACTAACAAAGCTGAAATCATTCAAAGAGATGAAACAGGACGTCCTGTTATGGGTGCCGATGGAAGACCAGTTAAAATTCAAGTTGAACCAGGTCCTGTATTTGAAAAAAACTTAATCAACTTAGAATCTTTCAGACAAGATTATAACAAATATTATGATAAAAAAGTTGAAGCTAACTTTAATGATAGAAATATTCAAGCTATTATAAACGTTGTTAAACAGGACCATAATAGTGAGTACAAAACATCATATAAAGTATTTAATAGACCAGTTCATTTAAAAATATCACACAACCCAAAAGATATTTTAAATATGTCTATTTCAAAATTCTACGCATCTTGTCAACATTTATACTCAGGAGGTTATAGAAGTCAACTTATTGGAAACGTTTTTGATCCACATTCAATTCCAGCTTTCTTAATTGTTAAAACTCCTATTTATAATGGTGATGATTTACTTTCTGAGCAATTACCAATTGCTAGAAGTATGGTTAGATGGTTAGATGGATATGATAAGAATGAGAAAGGTGCTATCTTCTTTGATAGAACTTACCCTGATAGATTAAGAGAAGTTATGTATGAAATGCTAACTAAATATACTGGAATGGAACCTATCGGAACTCAAGCTAAATCAAATGGATTGAAATATACTTTCTCTCCTGATATACCTGCTCAAGCACAAGGTGATATTAGAGATCCTTATATGGATTCATTAGGATTAAACAGAAAGAAATATGTTGGTATCAACACAACAAGATTAACTACATCAATGAGTGGATTTGATAAAATGATCATTTCTCCACAAGCTAAAGTTAAAGAGTTAATCGTTGATTCACCATCTGTACCTGAAGCATTATTCTCATTACCATTGAAATTAGATTGGATTAAATTTAAGTTTATCAATATCAAAGAAATGCCAGATACAAGTAAGTTTGATTGTAAATCATTTGCTTTTGATAAATGTAAATTTTCTAGTGAAGATATTCAAAAAGTTATTGCTGATCACAAAGATATGAATAAATTACAATTAACATCTTGTGAAGTTGATGACTTAAAATTAAGTGGTTTAAATGTTGAAGAATTACAATTAGTTTATACTACAACTGATTCATTAGCTAGTGTTTTAGACGGAGCTACTTTCAAAAAATTAGTTGTTTCTGGTGATTTAATGTCAGATAAAGCAAATAAAGAATACATCAATAACTTAAAAAGAGGTGGTGTTAAAATTGAAACTGTTGGTTTAGTACTATGAGAAATTTAAAACATATAAAATTATTTGAAAGTTTTTCTTTATTAGAAGCATTTGCTTCAACTAGTCTTAATAAAGTTTTTAACTATATTAAAACAAAAGAGAGTAAAGAAAAGTTTTCTAACTATGTTAGAGCAATTGCGGGACAGATTGATGTCCCGTCAACTGCTATTACAGATGAATACTTTGAATACCTACCGTATAAAGATGCTATTAGAAAGAATGTTTCTATGGATCTTGTTGATTGTAAAGCAACTTCTATTCAAGCTTTTGGAGATCCAACAAAAAGAGGTGGTAAAGGTGTACCAGGTGATGTTTGTACCAAGGGTAAATTAAAAAAGGCTTATGGTGCTTCAGGTAGAACAAGAGAGTATGATTGTCCTATTTGTAATGGTACTGGTAAAGTAAGTCCTAGTGGTCAATTAAAATATCTTAAATTCTGGTTAAACTCAAAAGGTGATTTTATTGGTGTTACAGCTGTTGATGGTTTATACCATGCTAATAAGAGAGATGTAAATCAATTTAAACAAATTGATATAACTGAAGAAGTTAAAGCTGTTTTAAATAGAGAAGGTAGAAATGATGCAACTGTTAAAGCGGATTTAGAAGCTATCGAATCTAAATATGGTTTAGAATCGGGTAAAACTAGATTAGCTACAGAAGGTTTAACAAATTATAGATGGAGAGATCCAAGTGGAATAACAATAGGAACTTATTGGAAAGACAGAGATGGTAAGGTTTATATAGCTTCTGGTAATAGTCGTTTAGATGATAAAAGACAAAGACCGGTTGGTGTTAAGTGGAAAGAGTTTGGAAGTTATTTAGCTCAATTACCTTATATTTTTAATGCTGTTACTGCGAATATTGATAGAGGAATTATAAAAATATTAACTGATATTGAAGAAAAAGATGATGTTCTTTATAATGTTGGTGTAAACTTCACATATCCTAAAAGTGGTGGTGGAAGTTTCTCTTTGCAAGATAGTTTAGATAAATCATTTTTAAGTGAGGCTGAGTTTGCTATTATATTTGATTTCAAGAAGTTTGAGGATGATATGATTGCTAATAATACAAAAAAACTTTCAACTATCAAAGATGAAAGAACTGAAAGAAAAAAGGGTATTATTGGAGGTAAATTAGGTATCTCTGATAAAGATATTAGAAATGCTAATTTAGAAAGATATATAAAAGCTATTTCTGATGTTGATATAACAACTGGTTTTGATAGATTAGTTAAGAAACTACCTAGATTCTTTGGTGGTAGATTATCATTCTTTTATATTTATAGTGAGAAAAACTTTATTTCATATAGAAATACTATATTGAATTTATTACAATTCATGAGAGCTGAAGATGATGATGAGAAAAAAAATATTTCAGATAAAATATCTGATCGAATAAAAGAAACTTTTAATAACAATAAAATACACTCTGAGAGATTAGATAGAAGATTGGCATCATATAAAGATATTTTAGCTGATAGATCTGTTACATCAGAAAATGATAATGAAAAAATTTTCTATAAATCTCAATTAGATATCTTAAATAAAATTATGCAGTTGAGTGCTAAAATATCTAATAAAATATCACAACAGGAAGTTGAGTGTATTGAAGACTTTGAAATTATATACACTAAGATAAATGGTATATATAACGCACTCAAATCTGATAGAACGGGACTATTTAAGGGTAGTGGAGGACTTCAATATGTAGGTAGTGGAGGACTTCAATATGTAGATTATTTAATTGATTATGATGATGTAAATAGAACAATTAGGTCATTTGAATCTTATTATGGAAGACCAACACCTACACCGACTGATTTAGGTTCAACTAATTTTAATAGATATGTTGAAGATACTTTAAATAAGTTAGATTATATGATACGATTAGTAGAAAGAATATAATAAAAAAAACCACTCATTTGAGTGGTTTTTTTTATTTCTCTTCAATTTTGATAGTCACTTCTACCTTAACATTCTTCTTATCAAACTCTCTTAACTTAGAATTGATAAAGTCCGAAACATCTTCTAACCTAACATGTCTAAGTGTATTCTCAGTTTCCTCCGAGATAACACTTTCAATTACAAAACTATCTTTAGTTTCATAAACACGTCCTTCAAAGGACTTTTCATTATATGTTTTCATAACTATTTAATATAACCTAACTCTTTTAAAGCGTAGTAACCAAAGATACAAGCAAATATACTAATCATTATGCTACCACTTAACATACCAAATATAAGTAAAAAAACCGAAGTAACAAGAGAAATACCCATAGATAATTCAAAAGCCTTTCGTCTATTTCTCATATTCAACATTAATAAGTCTTTACAAATATGTCCACCATCCATTGGATAGATTGGTAATATATTAAAAATGAATAAAAAGAAATTCACTGTAAAGAATACTTCAACTCCTAATATTAAACCAATTATAGCCAATATTAAATTACTGAGTGGACCAGCCGCAACTACTTTAATATTATCACGAGTGTGCATATTACTATCAACTTGTGCTTGACCAGCAAACAAACCAATACTAATACCATAAGCACCATACCCAAGATGTTGTGCCATGAATGTGTGAGCCATTTCGTGTATTAAAATAGCGATAAACGCTGAAATAAATACATCGAATTGAAAATGAACCATTGGTAATAATAAGAAAAACCAAAGACTGAGGGTTACCGGAACACCTCTAAATGTAAATAATTTAATATCACTCATAAATATAGATTTTAGAGTATAAAGATAGTAATTTATTTTTAATTATTTAAATCTTCTGATAAAATTTCTAACTCTTGGTGAATATCCAGTTGCAATTCCATAGTTACCACTTGCTGATTGTAATCCAAGACCATTTTTACCACTATAATTTAAGAGTTTACCAGCTTTAACGTCATAAAAACTAAATGTATCAAGATAAGGGAAAGCACCATAATATATTTTCTTGACGTTGACTTCCATTTCAACATCATATTTATTACCTTTATACTCAATGTATTCCTGAGATCCTAATCCTTGATTTAATCTGGTTGCCATCCCATTTTCTTTTGCCCATTTAGTCATACTATATACCATCCAATCTTCAGTTGAATAAACTCGGTCTAAAAACTTTATCTTACCTTTCAAATCAGTTAAATTCTCTTTGATATCAAAGGCTAATCTAATTTCGGCATCCCAGATAAAAGCTCTTGCGACTAATTTATTAGAACTATCTAACATAACTAATAAACTACATACTTCTGGATTTTTTGTATAAATATCAAATAGATTATTAGTTCCTTTAAAACCATATGTGGTGGAAGATCCAAAACGTGTTATGTCTGTTCGATCTGATCTACCCTGTTGTTTATCATTCATACAAGAATTACCCAAAGTTCCCTTCATTCGAGCATAGTTAAAAGAATCATAATATTTAGCTATTTCATTACCTTTAACAACTTTAAATTTATACTCTTCTTTAGCACCAGATTGTGATTGTAAATAAACTACAAACTTATCAATTAAAGATTCTGGGTATTTTTTAGGAGTGTTTATAACTTTATTTAAAAATCTACCAATTTTAATTCTCGATCTTGTTTTAGAGTCCAATAAATCAGGTGATATCTCCCTCATTTTACTAGTTGGTATCCAAATTAAATTATCGCTTTTTAAACCATCGATAAACTCAGGGTATTCTTTATTAACATTTTTCTGAGTTGTATATGAAAGATTTTTATCTTCTAGATCAACAAATGTTATATCATCATCAATTTCTTCACCATATAAGTCAAGTAAGTCTCTACATATATTAGAAAATTCAGATGGTGCTTTACTAATAGCTTTGTGAAAATTAGTTAGAAAGTAAAATCTGGTTTCATTTAAGAACTCCAATTCGTTTTGACTTTCAAAAACTTTAAAAGATTTTATATGTTTCATATTCTATATATTAAAGATTAAATCTCACTTTTTAATGACCAAAATAATTATTTTCAAAATAATTAAATAAAATAACAAAGGGAGAGATAATTATTATATATATAATTAAAAATAAAAATAATTATATGGACTTTACAGAAGAAGACTTAATCGAAATGAAGAAGAAGGTTAAGCAAATGGAAAAAGAATTGAGAGAAAAAAATAAACCAAAAACGATTACAATACCTGGTAAAACTCATTCTACTATTAAAAAGTATTGTAGTGAATTAAATTTAAATATTGGTGAGTGGGCTTCTCAAGTTTTATTAAGAGAAATAGAAAATGATAGTTGTGTTATTAAGTTAGATGATGATTATGATACAAGAACTAAGAAACTCGCGGAAGAGATTAAACAAAAGTATAATGTTAAAAGATCAGCATTTAAGTTGGATAAGATATTTATTCATAAAGATTTAAAATCTCTTGGATACTCAAGAATTGATGCTTATCCTATTTATGAATATACAGGTGATAATATAAACGAGTTTAAGGAGAAATATAAAGAAAATATATTAAATATATTCAACTTAGATAATGATGATATTACTGAATTACCTATAAACGAAGACCTGGACGTTGTTATACCTTATATAGGTGGTGATATTCCTTGGCAACAATCAATTTTAAAAGATATTGAAAACCTAACAAAGAAAAACTCTCAATAATTATTGAGAGTTTCTTTTTAATTGGTCTTTTTTATAAACTTCTACACAAGATCCTTGTCCGTGAAGAACCTCAAATACCCAATCACCTAAGTAATACATTTCACCGGTAAACATACAAGAATAATCTTCATACTCTTGTTCAGTAAACTCTACACCATATTCTTTAGAATACTCAAGTAGTGTCCAGTAAAGAACTTCCATAGGTTCTCTACCTAAACTATATTCACGATCACGATACTTATCAGAACTATACTTATCATAAATCTTTTGAATAAGTTCATCGAGATTATCTCTGAAGTTATCATGGATATATTGAGTATATCTTTCTTGTCTTTCTCTTTTTCTTTTGAGTTTTTCACCAAACTCAATAATACTTTGTTGACCTTCTTCTGAGTCAAGCCAATCTCTTAAACTATCTAAATTCATTCTACAAAATTAAAAAATTTTTTTAATATTTTATATATACATTATGTTAAAAATTAAAACTTATAACCAATTTAATTCGAGTGATTGGTTTGGACCTGTTAAGGTTCTAGATATAAAAGATCGTAAAGTTTATACAACTTCTGGAAATTTTGTAAATAATTCTATAAATCAAATAAAGAAAGGTTATACATATGTTTTTAGATTGAATGGTGATATGATAGTTGATACGGGTATGTCTTGTGTCGATTTAGTTATTTTAGTTGATACTGGCTCAAATTATAAGATGTTGGCAATTCTAAGAAATAAAGATCCATTTAAAGGCAAGTGGGCTTGTCCTGGTGGGAACATTGACGAAGGTGAAGAACCAATAGATGCTGCTATTCGTGAGTTGGAAGAAGAAACAAGTTTAAAAGTACCTAAAAGATATTTGAGATTTATTGATGTATTCAATGAACCGTGGAGAGATCCAAGAAATAAGAATTGTATTTCTTATGCTTTCTCAGTTATTTTAAGTGATATACCTGAAACATCCGCGGCTGATGATGCTGATGAATGTGATTGGATTGATGTTAGTTATAGTGGTGAAACTATTGTTGATATGGCATTTGATCATAAATCTGTTATAAAAGGTGCTATTAAAAGAATTAAAAGATAAAGATTAAATATATAAGAAATGAGAAAGTATAACCAATTTATTTTAGAAAAATTAAATAATGATTTAGTCATCTTATTAGAGGGGTATTTATATTCGACATCCGAATTTCATAGAAAGATTTCCGAATTATCTAGACAATCTGGTAGAGTGGGTGATATTTCTAAAATCATTGATGAATTCTTAAATAGAAAAGCAGATCCATTTCATCAATTAAAAGATGATTCAATAACTCAAAACTTTTTTGATACTACCAATCGAGTTGATATGGTTAGTTTCACTATGAATGATAAAGTTCCTAAAGATTGGGATAATGATGAAGATCCAGATTTGCCATACACATTAGGGAGATCTGAAATGAAAATTGGTAGAGTTTTGAGATCTATTGTGTCTATGATACAAAGTTCAAAATCTATTAATTTTAATTTAACCGATAAAGATGTTGAAGACTTTGTGAACGCATATAAATCATTAGAAATAAATGATAAATGGCAGTTTAAAATTGTTAAAGGTGATGATATTATCAAATATTATAACACATCTAATTACTTAAACACTAATGGGACTTTAGGAGGATCTTGTATGGGTGATGCTAGGGGTAAATTAAAACTATATGTGGAGAATGATAATAAAGTTGGTCTTTTAATTCTACACAATAAAGAAACTGATCAAATTTGTGGTCGAGCTTTAGTTTGGAAACTAAAAAAGTCACCTTGTGATGCTAAATATTTTATGGATAGAGTTTATGTAAATAATGATTCTGATGTTATAAAGTTTAAAAATTTTGCTAATGAGAATAAATTTTTATATAAACAGAAAATGAATAGTCATACGGAAACAAATGTTTGTTTTTTATATGATAATAAGGAATTTTTTGGCGAAATATCTGTCAAATTAGAAAAATCAAACTTCAATAAATATCCATTCATTGATACACTTTGTTTCTTAAAAGGTAAAAAGTTATCAAACTTACCATCTAAGAATTGTAATTGGTTACATGAAACGGATGGTGGTGATGATCAATGTTATGAATGTGATGGTGAATGTTTCTCAAGTTACAATGGAATCTGTGATGTTTGTGGAGATGGTCACATCTTTTTGAAAAGAAAAGGAATTGAAACTAAAATAAATAGATTAGTATGAGATATATAAAAGAATTTTTCAATTACATAAAAGAAGAATGGTCAAAGAATGAACCAATTCCAGAAATATTAGATAAAGAAAAAGGATTAGCTGTTTTCCTAATCGGTGCTCCCGGTATTGGAAAGTGCTTAGAATATAATACACCCATTTTAGTGAATAATAAAATGACTAAAATTGGTAAATTGATAGATAACTATAACACCGAATCAAAAATTGGTGAAATAAATATTCCTGTTAAAAACTTATATGTTAAATCATTAAATGATAGTGGTGAGTTTGTGGAAAATGAGATTTCGAGTTTATATAGAGGCTATTCAGAAAAGTTAATAAATATAAAAACACAAACGGGTGTTGATATAAAAGTTACACCTATACACCCATTATTAGTTTTAGAAAAAAACGGTGATATTATTTGGAAAAAATCATCAGAAATAACAATAGATGATAAGTTAGCCAGACCTAGAATAATAAATAACACTTTTAATAATAAATCAAAAATAAGTAATGAATTATCAAGGATTATTGGTTATTCGTTAAGTGATGGTAATTTTATAAAAAATAAAAATAGTAAATTTCTAACACTAACAAATATAGATATTGATATAATAGATGATTTTAGAAAATGTGTCGAAAAAGAAAATAAAATATTAACAGTAAAATCTAAAAAAATAAGACATAGTGTTCAATATTCAGATGATATTAAATTAGGAAATCGAAGATTTAAAAAAGATAAATATGATTTTATTTCAAATATTTCTGAAATATGTGGTGATTATATTTTTGGCAACAAATCACATAAAGTTAGAATTCCGGATGATATAATATCAAACAGTGAATCATTAAAACATTTCTTAGGTAGTTATTTATCTTGTGATGGTTCTGTATTTGAAAATAGAGTTGAATATTACACATCGTCATATGAAATGGCTACTGATTTATCTTATGCACTTTTAATGTTTAATTTATTATTATAAATTAATTCCACCATGTCATCATTTGGTATAAATCCACCAATATTTGTATTAGTTTTTTCAATTGGTTTAATTTTTTTTCTACTACATCTAATATATTTATTTAATATTTCTCCAAATAAATTAAAATCATCACTTGTTACCCTGACTATATATGATAAAAAATCCTTATTATTTAAATTTGTTTTTTTATTTTTTATTACCGAATTTATACCAGAAGATGAAACTGGATATAGATTTACTAGAAGTTATAAATATAGAAGAGTAATAACGAAAAAACGTTTTAATAAAATATGTAATTTTTTAAATGAGAATAATGTTTATATACCAGAAACATATATTAATCATCACAATAACTTATTTTTTGATAAAATAACTAATATATCAACAATAGAACATAATGATTATGTTTATGATATAGTCTTAGATAAACATCATAACTTCATAGGTGGTAACTTACCAACAATACTACATAATTCACACTTTGTGAATAATTATTTACATACAAAAAATACAAACATTAAAGACTTCTCAACTGATGATATTTCACTTCTTTACACAAAAGATCCAAATGTTTATTATAAAGGAAAAGAAAAAGAAGAAGGTGGTAGAACAAAAAATGCGTCTGAATTAAACTTAATGAAGATGAAAGGTTTTATGAAAACTGGTCAAAACTTTATCTATGATACAACCGGTGCTGGTAAAGAATATACTGATACTGGTTATGAACACATTAAGGATATATTTGATTTAGCAAGAGAGAATGGATATGAAATAGTTTTTATTCACTTATTATCTACATTAGAAACATCAATTGAACAAGATAAATTAAGATCGAGACACGTTGATCCACACTATATTAAATGGGCTTATGCCAAACAAATGGGTGGTGAAGTGGATGGTGTTAAGGTAACTGGTAATATGAAAAGATATAAGGAATTAGGACCAGATAAATATTATGTTATAACTTCTATTGATAAAAAATATAAGTTTTATAAATTAGAAGGAGATAAACTTCTTAAAAGAAAAAATGATAAATGGGTTTAATACTCATTTGAATAGTTTTTCTAATTTATAAGCTATCATACCGGCAATAGCTCCTAAAAAAAATCCTAATATTAGAATGGTTTTCTTCATAAAGTGAAGATAGTTATTTCTTTTTACATTTCAAAATCATTAACCACTTTCCGGATTCTAATTTAGGAAGTGCCTCTGGTGTACCAAACTCTTCAACGGATTGAGCAAATTTTAACATAACTAACTCACCTCTTTCTGGAGATGCTTTCTCTCTACCTTTTAAAGAGATAACAACTTTTACTTTATCACCGTCACTTAAAAACTCTCTACCTTTTTTAGATTTAGTTTCTAAATCATGATCTGATATATTAACCGATAATTGTATTTCTTTTAAAGAGGATTTAACAGCATTTTTCTTTTTCTCTTTCTCAATCTTTTCTTGATTATAAAGAAATTTGTTGTAGTCCTCAATTCTAACAATAGGTGGAGTTTGATTTTCATTAATCATAATCAAATCTTTTTCCTCTGCTTCAGCCATTCTAATAGCTTCATTTCTAGAAATAACGATTGGTTCTCCATTACCAATCAATCTAACATCACTTGATGTTATTTCTAAATTAATTTTGTGTTTTCTTTTTGGTTCTACTCTCTTAAAGGGTTTTCTCATTTATTTTTTATTTTTTATTTTTATTACCACAAATCGAACTCTTTATTCTTCTTTTTATTTATGGTTTTTGATTCATCTATATATTCAAAATTTTCGATATCAAAAATAGCATCTATTTTAAAATCTCTATAATCAGCAACTCCATTCAACTCTTCCCAACCTCTATTTATCAGCTTCCATCTTCTAGAACTAATTCTTTTTTGATTATACATTTTAGCTAAGTTATTTACAAGAAACTTTCTATGTTTAGCATGTGAAATAGCACCTGGATAGTTTTGATATAAGTTTTTACCATCATAAGATATACCACAACAACTAATATCAACATTAGCAATCAAATCAATAAACGTTTGCGTGTATAAATCTTGAGTAACATCGGATGGTCTTTCAACAGACATAACTCTTGGTCTTATAAGTTGAACCACTTTAGTTCCTTTAACATAAGAATAGGGTTCAGATATAACCATATTCATATCATAAACAGATGATAGATCTTTAGGTGCTAAATTTTCATGATAAATATATCCATTCTCAACTAATACTTTATCAACAAAATTCATTGATTTAGTACCAATTAATATATCCACATCATTGATTTTTTGACCGGCTATAATATCTCTTAAAGCTCCACCAAAAACTCTAACTAACTTATTATAAATTATTCCACGATCTTTTAATTCATTAGTGATGAAAGTATCATCACCAAATAACAAAGATGAATCAAACTCTAAGTATTCGTCTAATTTTTGTTTAATCATTATATTCAAGTTTAAGTTTCTTATCACCTATTTGTAGTATGTAAAGACCTTTAGAAAGTTGTGGTAACTCTACATCAAAATAATTATCACCTAATTGTAAATCTAATGATTTTTTATAAAATTGTTTACCGGTTAAATCATATATCAATAAGTCTTCAACCTTACTAAAAGATGAATGTAAAGAAACATTTATTTCATTTGTAATTGGATTTGGATAAACCGTTAAGTTCTCAATATTTAATTGAATTAATATAGACTCCCAATCTGTTCTTTTATAATCACCATTATAATCAGTTTGTTTTAATCGATAGTAAGTTATTCCAGTTTCAATATTTCGATCAATTGCTTGATAGTTTATTCTTTGAGTTGAATTACCAGCACCTGGTAGAGTTGTAACTATATCATAATCTAAACCATCTTTTGACTTTTCAATTGTGAAATAATCATTATTGTGTTCTGATGCTGTTGACCATCTTAATTTAACAACACCATCTTCAAATTTAACTTTAAAGTAAATCAACTCAATTGGTAAAGCAATACCATTTGATTCATAACATCCAACATCTGGATTACCAATACGACTATAATGTCTCAAATCATCAGTTGGTGCTCCGGTTGTTGTTCCCCAATCTATACAAGGTGATGTACCAGAAAGTGTATAATCATCACTAGCACTATTTGTGAATAGTGGATTTGATATTAACGGTGATGTATTTGATGTAGCTGATTTTATCTCAGCTGAATTTCCATAACAACAATTTGTCATGTTAACGGTAGCGGCATTATTATAAACATCATTGAAAGTATTACCTAAATTATTATAAATAATTGTATTTATTAAATTTATTTTAGCTGATGATAAAGCCAAAACACCTCCAGTTCCAACAGAAGCATTACCATTAGCAGTTATAGTACAGTTCATAATATTTAATGTACTATATGTATTCATAGCAACAATAACAGCCTCTCCTGATGATGTATTATTTTCATAAAATAAACAGTTTTCTAATGTTAGAGTAGAGGTAGATCCAACACCAAAGAATATAGCACCTCCGTAATTAGTAGCGGTATTTGAATAAAAAATTGAATGTTTTATTGATGATGATGATGTTGGTGATAATTCTATTGAAATAGCACCACCATAATATTCAGCATTACAATTTTTGAAAGTACAATAATCGATGGTTATTCCCTCAGCAGAATAAATAACACCACCTCGGTGATGTAAAGAGGCAGTTCTTGTATCACAATTATCAAACTGACAATAAGTTGCTTTAAATCCTGTACATCCAGCAATTATTTTAATTGCTCCACCACCTCCTGGATCACCTCCATCAGAATTTTTATGATCCTTTATAATTAATTTAGTGATTGTGATATTATCATTATTTGTGTTATTTAACAATAACCATCTTGCGGTACTACCTGCATCAAAAATAGATGTAGGTACACCAGATGATAAAGCCGCACCAGAAATTACAAAACCTTCATCATCAGTACCAACAGTAATACCTGTCTCAGAATAAGTTCCTGCTTCAACGAAAATAGTATCATTAGAACCTAAATTATAGGTGCTGAAAACGTTTGCTAATGTTAATTTTGGTGTAATAGATGATGTTCCATTGTTTGTATTGTTTCCGGTTGAACTAATATAATAATTAGTTGCTAATGAACTAAATGATAATAATAGTGTTAGTAAAAATAATATTCTTTTCATGTTTCTTAATTTATAAATCTATAATGTAGTTATAAGCATTAATAGTACCTATTGTACTAAACTGATAACACTTTGTTGGTGAAGTTCCTACTAAAGAAATTTTAATAGACCTTGATAATTCCAAATAATTAAAATATTCTTCTTTTTTTACATCAGGAGATAGTATAATAGTATAGTCATTAACAATTAAGTCTTTTAGGATAAAAGTTTTTGTTTCTAAACCATATGTTATTTCTAAAACTACGGTCTGTGTATCAGAAATAAAAGTAGAGTCATGTAAACAAAACATAACATCTTCATAATACTCTTGTAATAACAATTCACTATTACCTGATTTAATATCAGCAACTCTATAAGCATCTAAACCACTTGTTACTTCCTCATGTAAATTCCATTGAGAGAAAGTAACAAATGGTAAAAAAATCAAAAACAAAATCCAACTCCTCATAAAAACTATTTAGTTTTAAACCAACCCAACACTTCAATTATTTTTTCTTTAATATTTTCACTACTATCACTAGTTAAAGCATATGATAACATATCAATAACATCTGTTTCAGAATATAACTTTTTAACTGGTGAAACAACTACAACACCATTGTGTATTTTAACTTTGTTATCACTATCATAGGAAACCTTAACTGATCTAATACTTGGACTTTTAATCCAAGTCCAAATAAAATCATATCCGATATTTGGGTATTCATCTTCTAAGTCAGAAGTAGCAACTACTTTATCAAAAATACGAAACTCTAATAAACAATTTTCACCACCTGGTATATTCTTACCTAAAATATCATAAGTATCATCAAATCGTCTTATATTTGATAATTTTGATGTCTGAACAACATGAACAGAACATTCTATTTGTTTATCACCTATATTAATCATATTACTGTAATAAAATTCTTAAATCGAACAAAAATTCTTTCAAATAATTATGAAATTTAACTTGTTTTCTATATCTTCTTTTCAACGGTTTAATTTCTCTACTTCTACACTTATTCATAATTACTTTTTTTACAAAAATAAAAAAAAGTTTAATATTATTTACATTTTTTTAAAATTTCTTTACAAGTTTCTAACCATTCAAAATGTTCAACATTTACCGGTTTACAAGGATCACCACTTCTAATAATAGCCCATAATTCATCCGGATCATCATCTAAATGAAAAATAAAGTTTTTACCTTCTAAAAACTCAATCTTATCAACGTGTTCTGTAAATTGTATTCTTTCTCTTGGAATACCAACCAATTCAGCAACATCATATAACTCTTGATTTTGTTTTTCAACCCACCACCAACCCTTGGCTAAAGCTGGTTCAGTAGCACATCGACTTGTTACAATCCAAACTTCATAACCTTCATTTACTAGTTTGGTTGCGTATTCTTGTACATCTTTACGTGACATAGTGCTATCAAAATCCATAGATATTTTATTTCTCTTCATATATAATATACTTTTTATTCTCATCATTACTGTATATAACTCGATAAACTTTAGCATATGTCATGTTAGTATTTTTAACTACATCCATTATACTATCATAGACAATATTACATTCAATATCTAAAACCTTAATACTATTAGTTGGTTTTTTTCTTTCTCTTTTTCTCCTTATTAGAATATCATCTATTTTAAGATCGGCATTTTTAAAAATCCATATAAAGTTAAATGCACTATTACTTTTATATCTAACATTACAGGAAATGTTTTTCCTAGAAAATCCCAATTCCAATTCAATATCTTTAGCACTTTTCCATTCTTTGATAAAATTACCATCCAAATCATATTGCAATATTGGTTTTTTTATACTCTCTGCGTTATTTTTAATCCACTCTTCACTTTTATAAACCTTAGTCCCTCTTCTTTTTTCACTTGCTAAAATCTCTTTCTCCGTTCTTTTAGCCTTTTTCTTAGTTTCGGATATCATTTTTTTAGTTTTATCCGTATGTTTTAATCCACAAGATCCTTCACCACCAAGAGTTAAATTCATTCCAAATTTATAGTTGTATCTTCGAAAACTATTATATTCAATTATATACTTTGTCTCCAACTCAGATAAATATTCCTCACTACAAAAATCTTCAAATAGTATCTCAAAACTATGTTTATCCCAACCATATTTAACTAATGATTTATACAAAACTCTTTGTTTTTTACACCATAAACCTTTATAAGATCTTACTCTCTTTTCCAAATTAAAAGTTTTACCAATATAAATCCTGTTAGTTGGTGAAATTATTTTATAAATATATCCCTTTTCCATAATAGTATATATTTATTATCAAAATCGAAAAGTTTCTTTTCATAAAATGTGAAAAAATTTTTTTAAGTTAAACATTTTTATATATAAGTTATGAGTAATATTTTAAGATATGATAGTTTCCTAAACGAGAGTAAACTCAATTTACTACTTGAAGGTAATATGGTTTATAAAGATGATTTCAAAGAAATTTTGAAGTCGGTTAATAGTCCACTTTCAAAAGAGATTTTAGATTTAGAGGGTGTTGACGTTGATGTTGATACAAACTTTATTGATATTTCTGATGATAAAGACAACTTTATACAATTTAAATCCGATAAAAAGTCTAAAAACTCTTGTGTTATAATTGATTTTGGCGCATCATTGTCTATCTTATCAAAAGAAATATTTACATCATTTGCTAAATTATTTGAAGATCCAAGAGTCGAAAAAGGTTTTTTGAATTGGTATGAATTACTTCAAAGAAACCAAAAAGCTACTATTACTAAACAGATAACAAGTATTGATGATTTTAATGATGAGGATGTAAAAAATAGATTAAAATGGTATCTTGATCAAGGACGTAAAATTTATCATATAAGATTTAATAGAAGTGGTGAGAATATTGATCTTATCATTGAAGATTATGGTCTTAAAATTGGTGAGGGAGCGGTTTCCTCACAAGAAGTTAGAGTTGGATCATTCGTTCAATCACTATTGAAGAAAGCTGGTAAAGAAGTTAAAGGAACTGAAGTTGAAGATTTTGTAACTAAGTTTTCAATTGCCACTAAAGCTAAAAAAGAAAATATATTCTCTGATTTTGAATTGGTTGAAGGTGATGATATTAAAAAGTTTTATTATGAAGGTAATTATTATCGAGGTGGTAATCATACTTTAGGAGCATCTTGTATGAGACATGCTAGATGTCAAGACTACTTAAACATATATTCTAAAAATCCTAAAAGTGTTGGATTAGTTATATTAAAATCTAAAGAAGATCCAACTAAAATTATAGGTAGAGCTCTTCTTTGGAAAAAACCAGAATATATGCCATGGGATGGTGGTGATGATGAAGGAGTAATAACGAAATATAATTTAGTAAAACATACCGAATCAGAAGGAAAACCATTTATGGATAGAATTTATGTGAGTAATTCACCAGACCAAGAATTGTTTATTAAATACGCAATTAAAATGGGATATGTTTATAAGAAAAATCAAAATATTTCAGAGGAAGAGTTTATGTTTAATGGTTCTGATTCAAACATCGGAACAATTAAAGTTGATTTAGAAATGAACGGCTTTAGTAAATACCCTTATTTAGATACTCTTTGTTATTATGAATGGGATTATGGATTCTTAACAAATGAGCAAAAATTAGTAATAAATAGTAACTATTACGAACTAAGAGAAACTGATGGTGGTAATGGAGAAGAATGTGAAAGATGTGGTGGTGATGAAAGAATTGATTGCTATGAATGTGAGGGTGATGGAAGATATGATTGTGAAGAATGTGGTGCCTCTGGTGAAGTAGAATGTTCTAATTGTGATGGACACGGTACTCTACCTTGTGATAACTGCGAAGGAACTGGAAAAGAAGACTGTTCTAGTTGTGATGGAACTGGAGAAGATGATGAGGGAAATGAGTGTTCTTATTGTAGTGGATCAGGTAAACAAGATTGTTCTGAATGTGAGGGTGACTGTACTAACGAATGTGATAGATGTGGTGGTGATGGTACCAGAGAGTGTGGTGATTGTGATGGTGAAGGTAGAATTTGGTGTAATCGATGTGATGGTGATGGTAGAATTGATTGTCCAGATTGTACATAAAATATAAAGATAAATATGAAACACTTAAAAAAGTTTAATGAGAATATTGAAGATGATAGTTTTGACTACGACTATGTAAAATTATGCTTTATTGATTTAATAGAGTCTGATAAAATCAAATATATTGATGATGAAGATTTTGTTTTAATAGAGTTTGAAAAGTTACCAGAGCCAAAAGTAGATTATCGAAATAATTGGGATGGATCACCTCTTATGAAAATTGAAGATTATATAAAAGATCTCCAAATTACAAAAGATATAATGAATGATATAAATAGTGGTATTAAAAAAGTAAAAGATGAATATCCAAATTACGAATGTGTAATAACATATGATGATGGTATGGAATATGGAGAACTTATTAGAAATCCACAAATAAAAGTATCTATATTTGAATAACTATAAACAAAAAACCCACTCAATTGAGTGGGTTTTTTAACGAGTGAATAAAGAAATTAGTTTACAAGTTTGGTGCCTTGTTTAAATTAAACTAATTCAGGTTGTTCTTTAGAAACAAGATCCTCTAACTTCCCACGTATGATGGTCAAAGTCGTTTCGTTATAGAACTTACCATCTTTGAAGATAACTTTCAGCTCATTATCTTCCGAGTTAACATCATCCCAAGTACATTTATCAATTAATGTAAACTCACCATCAACTTTAACTACTTTTAGTAATCCAGTTGCTGATTTTTTAGTACCATCATCAGTGATAGGGTCTTTAAAGATGTTGATACCTTCAACATCACCATCAACTTCAATTTCGATGTAGGTTGCTTTTTGAGCCATACCATGTGTATCGCGTGTTACCATCTGAAGTGAATAGGATCCCACACCGAGAACGATGTTTGTTGTTGCAAATCCTTTAGCTGATAATCTTTCATAAATACTCTCAGCTCTCTTATAGTTAATAGAGTCACCATAGATAGCACCAATGTGTGAGTCTAATTTTTTATATCCGGTTGATGTTTCAGTACCACCAAAGATATCCCATAATAACTCGATAACACCTTTATATTGAGGTTGTTTGTATCTTTCATTATAAGAAGACATATCTGGAGTTATGCTACCACAAATAATATCTACTGGATCACCAGAGTCAGGACGGATAACAAGTTTGCCATCTCTTGCTAAAATTTCATCTTTTAATATTTGACAGTACTCCGTAATAACTCTCCATAAATCCCAAGTATCAGATACTAATGACAATATTCCAGTTGGAAAAGTTCTTAATAAATACCTAAATGTCTCAACTTCAAAGTTACCAACCTTATCCCAAGAACCATCTTTAGTCTTAATGAAAAATCCAGTCAATGAACACATAATAGCATGTTCAGATGCGATAACAGAGTTGATACAAACATCTTTTTCATCATAATACATTCTAGCAGCTGGTATAACAGGTAGTGTATCTGAACCTCTCGAACAAGTAGCAAATCCTAAACCACTATTAACAATAGCTGATTTACCACCCATACCTCTCATTGAGAAATCATGATTTTGATAGTCAACAAACCACAAACTCTCCGGATCTGTTTTTGTGATCCACTTTGTTGATAACTCTCTTAATGCGAATGATAGCGTCGCTGAAGTTGGTGCTTGCCAAGATTCAGCAGAATTAATAGTTTCTAAGTAATTAACTATCCAGTCAAAAACTTGACCATTTAAAGGTTTAGTATTAACGATAGTCGATAATGGTATTTTATACGGAATTCTCTCACCTTCAGTGATTGCTCTAAACTCAATCGGAAGATATCCCAATTTATGTAGTTCTTTGAAGTGAGTAACATCAAAAGGATCACTCAGCATTAACATATCTGTTAAATCCTTCCCAAATTGATCGATTTCTTCAATTGGTCTTTGAAAAAAGTTAACATCCCAATCTTGTTTCATTTTTCTCACCATCATTTGTTGACCAAACGAAACAATTTTACCATTATTTGGACAATTGCTATATTTACCACTCCTTGGTGTAAAATTTGATTGCATCAAAACACTACCCACTGGTAGCATTGGTTTGTGTCCTGTTTTATACACATCGGTATAATAAATTTCTAAAAAGTTCATAGTTTTTATTTTTTATAAAGATAATAATTATTCTATTATTCCAAAACATTTTTGTTGAAAATTTCAGTACTCCATTTTTTATAAACTCTACTATCTATATTATCATTTAATATTTTACTCTCCATGATATATGATTCATATAAAGACATTTCCTTTTCAAATAAAATCTCAACATCTTTTATAAAACCTTTAGATTTACTCTTCAATGACTTTATTCTACTTTCAACCGAAACTGTTGTTATTCCTATTTTATAATAATCACCATTATTTATTCTCAAATAATATAATTTAGATTTTTTATCCTTTAATTCTGGTTTATCTTCAAATAATTTCTCAGTGTAACCACCAACTAAAATATTATTAAAAACCATATTCTTAATTTTACACTCAAAACAATATTGACCGCTTTGGTGTTTTTGAACACTCTTAACAAATAGCCCATGATCCGGACAAATTATATCTATTTTCGACCTCTTGTTAATATAAGTATCTCTATTATATTCAGGATAAATATATTTATCATTATAAATATTTGATAATTTTTCTATAACATCATCATAGGTTTGTGTTTTATTGAGTACTCTATTATCATTAGCACATAATTTACACCCATAGGTGTTATTACTTAATAAATGTATATTCGGTTTTGTATAAAAATCACCATGTTCTGAACAAGTTATTTTTATATAATCACCAACAAACCCATTGTAGTTTGATAAATCGTATTTGAATTTATCACCAAACTTCTCATAACATCTACCCAAGAACTCATCTTTTGAAATGATATTTGGACCCTTTACATAATCTCTTTTTATTTTCTTTTTTTCAATTTCCCAACATAATTTACATCCATATTTTGAACGTAAATGCTTATCAGGTGTTTGAAAAAAATCTTTATGTACTGGGCATATGATTATAGATTTAGTTTTAGCATTCACATAATTAAACTTACTATAATCAAATTTATTACCAAATTTAACTATCGATTTTTTTATAAATTCTTCTAACATAAGTATCACTTCTTTTATACTTATATATATAAGAACCTATTACCTCTAAAATAATTTAGATTTCCAGTCTTTATTTTCTTCAATAAGAGATATTTTTTGTAGATAATCAACTACTAATTCATAATCATTAACATCATTATCACCAGTGTAGTTCCATTCTACTTCATTCAACCAAGTAGAAGCTTGATCTTTTTCTAAGTTATATCTCCAAGAAATTTCATTTGAATAGAAATCATGTAATGATGGGTTTTTAATCTCATTTGCGACACCACCAACGACTTTCATAACTTCTCTTAACAAATCTTTGTGTTGTTCATAGATCTCGTTTCTAACAGCAACTACGAAACAGGGCCAAGGTGTTACAACTTCACCGATACATTTACATTTCTCTGCTTTAACAAATGGATAAGTTGTAAACTTTTCCCATAAGAAAACATCAGACTGCCCATTCTCTAAAGCCCATAAACCACCATAAACATCACCAACAACTTCAAACTTTAAATCATCGGTATTCCAACCTCTTTGAAATGAGTTTACATAAGCCATTAAGTGTGAACCAGAACCTTCTCTTGAGATAGCAAATGTTTTACCTTTGATATCATCAGAAGTTTTCATTTCTGAATTAAAAGGTACGTGAATACCCCATCGTAATGGACTTTTAACATAAACTGTTAATATTTTGGCATCCAAACCATCTAAAATTGCTTTTGTAATTCCTTCAGTAAGAAGAACTGCGATGTCAATTGAACCTGCTTGTAAACCTTTAATCATTTGACCAGTACCACCAGTCATATCAGACCAGTGTAGATTTACATCTAAATCATTTAATCTTCCTTCTTCAATGGCTAAACGCCAAGGTAAGTTGAAGTGTTCGGGAACACCTCCTATTTTAAAGTTTTTCATATCTTTTATATAATACTTTTATAATCAATCAATTCTAAATTATTTAGAACATAATAGTCATACTTACTATTAGTAGTAAATATCTTATCATAACACTCAAGACTTGTATTTGGATCTTGAATAGTCATATGACTAACTGCTAAGTATATCTTACCAACATTTCTCTCCTTTAACATATTCAATAGACCTATAAATGTACCACCCTTTACACATAAATCATCCAATACTAATATATCTCTACCACCAAAATCAGAACAATCAATAACTTGCTTCAAATCATGTGTTTTTAAATCTCTAGACTTACTAGCACAATAAACATCACCATTAAATCCTATTTTATCAACTAATTTATTTATCCATTTAAATGAACCAGCATCTGTTGAAAATAATATTGGATTAGAATCAATTCTACTTAAAACACTTGATATAAATTTAGAATTATCAACAACTCTAATATTATTCAATCCCATTTGAGTGGAATCAGAATGTGGATGGAAAACATAAACTTTACTAAAATTACATGAGTTGATAAAGTCACAAACTATCTTTAGTTCAAATGATTGATTATCAAAAAATCTACGGTCATGTTGCTGTTGAAACATACATGGTATAAATAACTCAACATCTTTAATTCCATTAAAATCACAAACCTCTTTGATGGATTTTATGAAAAAAAGGTCCTCATATGAATTTATTCTTTCGGTTATTATAGGTTCACTAAAATCCTCTACTTCAACATAAAAGCTACCATCCGGATATTTCTTTTTTAAATATTTCATAATAATTCTTCTTTAAATAAAACTGACTCTTTTAATCTTCTCAATAATTTATACTTTATTCCTAAAACTCTACTAATCCTAAGTAAAGGAACTTTATTATACAATAAATCCTTTATCTCATCAACCCTATCTAAAATAGATCCCATCTCACATTTATCACCATGCCATCTATTATAATTAGCAGAGTCACACTCAACATTACAAATATAACAAATTTTTTTATTTTCTTCTATACCCTTTTTTATTTTTTCAATCTCATCATTGGATAATTCTCTATTCTTATTCCAAGGTATTTTTCCCTTACCTGCTTCTGATATTTTTTTTCTATGTTCATCTGAAAAAGTTCGACCAGAATGTGATTTATTTCCAAATCTAGCTTTTATTAAATTTTTCTTCCACTCACCATCAATTACTTTACCAATGTGTGATTTAGATGCCTTCTTCCTAGACTCTTCACTCCAAACTCTTTTTATTTGACCATCACCACCATCTGTCATATTTACTAAATTACCTAAACCTAGATCCTTTCTACCATAAAATAAAATCAGATTTTTTTCTAGACTTTTCACATATTCATAATCATCGGTCTCACATACTATCTCAATTGAATAATCATCATTCAATAAAGAAACTGTATTTAACCAATGTTTATTTCTCCTTTTTTTATTAAAAGCCCTACTATACTTATTATAAGTTATATCAGATTTATTTTTTGTCCCTATACCAATATAGAAAATGATATTACTATCATTTCTTATATGTTTATATAAATAATGTTTTCCCATTATCTATATATAAAAAACTTACTCCCTCAGACGGGAAATTATTTTAATAATTCTTTTAATTTTTTATCTCTGATTTTACCTTTTACCAATTCATCACTATGTGAGCCAACTATATCTTTGAATTTAAAAGTAACAATTAAATCTTTGTGTTCATGATTATAACTCCATCTCGCAGGAGCGAAATGTAAAGTCTGAATCTCACAATTCAAGAATACCCAAGTGTAATGTCTTTTCATACACACCATTTTATCAATTTCCGGAAATGATTTTAAGTAATTTAAATCATCTTCAACACAATCATAAAGATGAAGTACAACAGTTCCGGCTTTTTTTAATTCTGATGCTTTCCCAAGCATATCCATGGTTTTGTATTCTCGTTCTCCTATTTTAATATTCATAATTAAAATTTTAAAATACCATCCAATCTATTACTACGATTTAATGTTTTCATACTCTTATTGATAACATCAATATTATCTTTTATTTTATCAAATATTTTCTGATTTTTATCTTCATAATATTTGATAATATAATCCCATGCAAATATAGTAACATCTTTCTTAATTTGGTGTTTTGTTGTACTTTTTATGTATAGATGATGTTCTGTATTACCGACACCTAATTGTGTTCTACCAATTCGACAAGTTGAAAATTCAACTTGTTTACCATCGTAACAATTTAATGAAATATACATACAATATTCACCATCATGTGACTCAATCAAAACCGTCCAATATGAATAAGTATCCGTACAATAATCATCATCAATCTTTACCTTCCAGTTTTCTAACTTTATGTTCTCCATAAAATTATAAAATGTTTTATAATCAGGTTCGATATCTTCATATTGAGGCTCTTCAGGTATATTAGCAACTATCTTAACATCTTTATACTTTTCAATAACCTCTTCACTTTCTTTCTTTACTTTTAATAACTCTGAATATTTCACAAATAGAAAAACTTGTGATGCTATCAATAACAATACTAAAACTATCATATACCTAATTCATTTAATTTAAAATCTCTAACTATTTGATCAGAAGGTTCATTTAATAAACTTTCTAACTTTTCTATTTCTTTATTCTTTTCTTCTATTAAATCATCACATTCTTTGTCTGTTAAACCACCACCATAAACTCTATCTATATCTTCGAAGTGCCAAAACATTTTAACAAAGTATTTTAATTCAGAAAGTTCTTTTTTGAGTTTTCGCCTTTCTACACCAGATATTTTATACGGGCTCATAATAATTCATTTAATTTAATTTCTCTGATTATTTCTTTAACATCTTTTTCAAATTTTAAGTATTCAATTTCATCTTCATAATAAGGAATAAAGAATTTATGATTTTTATCTTCTTCATATTTATAATGTGGTTGTATCATAACTAAATCATCAAGATAATCATCAATATTTTCATTTGATTCGTCATACAAGAATATATCACCATTATACCAATCCCAACCATCAGCATAAAGATAAGGTTTTATGAACTCAAATTGTTCATAGTTACATTTTAAATTTTTATAATCAGTGAAGAATTTCATTAGTCTAAAATTGATTCTAATTTTTTATCACGATATTCTTCAACAGTGAGAAAATCACGTCTATAATACTCACCAAGATAGTTATTACCATCAAATATCTTATACATATAAACAATACCATATGAAAAACCTAAAGAAACCTCATTGGTTTTAGCGTTGTATTGTTTATTCAATTCTAACTTTTTATTTCTTGTATAAGAAATATCTGGTTCATTTATACAAATTACTTTTATCATTTTATTCCAATTTTTCTTAACTGACTATCTCTCCATTCATCAATTTTAATAAAGAAACCAGGTTGATAAACCTCTGATATCATACCATTATCATCTTTTATTAAAATACAATCAAGATCAGCAAATTTATTTAAAATCTCGGTATATTTTTTACCAACAGTTAGTCTATGTTCATTAGCAGTATTGTCAACACAAACCCAAATAATTCCAATCATATACCCAACTCTTTTAACAATTCGTCTCTCATTTCAGACTTATTTAATGGTCTCATAATATCATCACTATAATTACCCTCTACACCATCTTCATTAGTGACTTTATAGAAAGGTCCACTATAATCATCATATCTTCTCGAAACAAATGGTACGTGACCAGTTGATATAACATTATATACTTTACCAACTACTAAAGGGTAGGTACTAACTGACCCACCCCATCTCTTTTGATTGGAAATACATTTAACTTTCATGTAACATCATGATATTAATTATCTATTTTGAGGATTTCTCAAATAGTCCTAAATTACATCTATTATCTACTTCTTTTAAAGTTTCAAAATTTCTACAAGAAATAACTTTACTTTTAAATTTCACCCAGAAAAAATTATACTTTTGATAAACAATATATTCATCATCAACTTTTTCATAAAATACTTTTATATCACTAAAGCCGTTGTTCAATATTTTGTTTATTTTTTCCATATAACAAAGATATGGAAAATAAACTATATTCCGAGTTCTTTTAATTTAATATCTCTTAATTCACTAAGAAAAATTTTATTATCTTCATCTGTGATCCACGATTGAACATCAATATGATCCCAATAAAAAACTTTTTTTGTATTTGATACTTCTGGTTTATAATTTCCTAAACCTAAGAATCTATTATACCCATATTTTTTCTCAAATGTAACAATCTTTACTACTTTATTATCTTCATGTATATAAAGTTTTATATAAGGTTCAAATACTAGTTCCGGTCTTGGTAGAGATGTTTTAATTTCGGAAATAGATGTCATGTTTGGTTTATCAAATTCAGAATTAGACATTATAATCATCTTATAACACTCTCTCCATCTAATATCAAATGACCAAGCATCACCTGGTGGTCTACCATTTTCATGCACTTTACAGTTACACCAATGTTTAACAGTTCGAAACTCAGCATTTTCATGATCTACTATTCCAATACCATTACAACTTTTACATACATTGTTAAGAGCTTTTTCTACCTTGCGTTCTATTTCTTTTTCCTCAATTATTTCTTTTTGTTTCTCAACTTTTTCTAAAAAGTAATTGTAAAGTCTTTTAAAGATATTCATATTTATTATAAATAAAAATGAGTCACCATTTAGGTGACTCATTTAGTTAAACTGTTTATTACTTAATTCCTTTTATCACAGTAGTCCCTGAACCAAAGACGTTGCCAGAACCATAAGGTGAACCTTGACCATCAGCGTATCCTTTCCACTTAATGTATTCGATATACTGAGGGTTTTTATTTAATTGTTGAGCCTCTTTCTTAATTGCTTCTGCTTTAAAGGTTGCTGTAATGATTAAAGAAGAGTCACCACGTGCTTTTTCAATTCTAGCGTCTGCTAAGTTTTTCTCTTCAGTTTTCTTTAACTCAGAAGTTAAGTTTCGCTGTTTTTGAGTTTCTTTACTAACAATCTCATTCGCAATTGCTCCTGGTAAGTTTACGTCTGCTAACTCAACATAGTTCAATGTTATAAAGTTTTTAGAAAAGTCTTCTCTTAGGATTTCCTCAATCTCTTCTTCAAGTGCTTCACGTTTAGTTGAGTAAACCTCTTGGTAAGTATATCGACCAATTACGTCTTTAATAGCACCTTTCACTTTATCATCAATAACTTGGATATAACCAGGTCCGTGTTTTAAGTGTAGTTTAGGTGTTTTACCTTTAGCCGCTGAATAGTTAGTTGATAAAACAACTGTGATATCTGTACCGTTGATATCCATTACGGTTGTTGTATCACGTTTTGATTGTTGACGAATGTTGTAAGTAACCATTTCGTTCCAAGGAGCTACAAAGTAAGTACCCTCGTCATAGATTACTTCTTTTTGGATACCTCCACTATATGGTTTATAAAGGAACCCTTCTGAACCTTGTTCTACATCTTCCCAAGACGTGATAAAGATGATAATACTGATAAGCGAAACTAAAGAAATCGCTACTAATTTAATGATGTTTTTTGGTGTCATTTCCATTTTTATTTTTGTTTATTGATTATTAAATAATTTACTACTAAATAGATGATTGTGAATTCTAATCCAATCACCGCGATTTTACCAACAAGTGGTAAGACTTTCGCAAATCTCAGAGCTAATAAGATTGAGATTAGTGAAATAATAATACCAATCGGTATTTTAAAAAAAGGTTTGTTGATTAAAGTCATAAACTTACTGGGTTCACGTACTTTCTTTGGTTTTTCCAATACCTTATAGATCATAATCATGACTATAATAAGTGGAACAAATGCGATTAAAAATCTAAATATCATATTGTTTTTTTTGTAAAGATAATAAAAATATTTTAAATACCTAACTCATTTAATTTATTTTCTCTTTCTTTTCTTAAAACCTCATTAACTCTACATTTACCGAAATAAAAATTACCCATTATTCTGCGTTCCGGGTGGAATAAATCAACTGATAACATTTCTACGTGGATTTCTCTAAGTCTAATAACCTCAACACAATCATCAAACCAAATATCATTTACATTTGCTGTGTTTTCTTCTTTTAAGATAATTAGTATCTTCCTCATTACATCGATATCAATCTTCATTTTTTAAACAATAATTTACCGATTACTTTTGCTTTTTCTTGAAACTCTTCAAATGTACCATTATTATGTACAACAATATGAGCATCTTCGATTGATATTTTATTTGTGATTTCAGAGTTACCAAGACGCTTTGAAGCATCAACCCATATGATTATATCAAAAAGATGTTTAGACGCTTCAAACTCTTCTAAATCTCTCATTCCAACATAACAATCATTTTCTTTCAAGATGGCTTTTGCTAACTTGGCTTTATCTTCTTTGTTGAAGAAACAGATAAGTTTATACCATAAACTTCTATGGTTTACTCTATCTTCAAAACACTCTTCGATTGATTGGTAACCATATTCATCTTTAATTGTGTCGTAAATGAATAGCTCATTTGCCATTTCGGATGAAGATCTGTAAGTCATTCCGAAATACTCATTTAATAATTCAGCGAGTGTGTCTTTTCCAGACCTCATGTTACCAAGAATCAAAATCTTCATATTTAAATTTATTTATTAAAAATGTACCCACAACACCACTTCTATATTCTTGTTGCTGTTCGGTTCCTCTTCGGTTGGTCTCTGTAAAGTTATAATCATTTTATATATCAAGTATTATATAACTACCAGAAGGTACATTACAAATATAATAAAATAAAGCTAAAAGTTTAATATATAATCTATGAAATATTTAAAATCATTTAAAGAGAGTATTGCTGGTGTTGATACAAATTTAGAAAGAATAGAAAGATGTAAAGATCTTAACGAACAGGAATTCTTAGACTTATTAAGACAAAATTGTAAAAACTTCTCATTTAGTAATGATTTGTTGTGGAGAGGTAAAAATAAAGTTAGTAAGTCTGATTTACAATTATTTCAACCAAGTCCTCGTAATGCTAGACCAGTTGCATTTCCTAAATTTTTTAATGACATAGCTGATGATCCTAATTTCCCAGTTAAAAGAAAGAATTCGTTGATTGGTGGTACCAATCTTGATACACTGAAATTTTTAGTTGATAGTGATATGTTCTTAGTTATACCTTATGATAATTCAGAAATTGTTTTTTGTCCAATTGTTGACTTATGGGCTTTATCTAATGATAGACCTGGTGGAAGTGAATTAGTTGGTAGAAAACAAATTAGTAAAGATAATTTTATAATGGTTAATTATACTCCAGATTTTAAAGTTCCTTTAGAAGACTTATCTAAATTAGATAAAGCTAATTTACGTGGAGGTGTTGAGTTTTTCACATCAAGTCCTTGTTTGTTAGTACACGAATCAAAGGTTGATTGGTTAAGAAACTCTTTAGATTAAATCACTTAGTTTAATATCTCTAATTATGTTTTTTGAAATGGTGGAGTAAGCATCATTATCAGAAAATTTGATAAAGTCTTTCACATCGAAGTTTTCTTCTACATAAGAAAAGAAATCTCCCAACTTAGTAATCCATTTATTCTCATGATAATGTTGATTATGATAAAAAGGTAGATAAATATCTACATCACCTGTAAAATGTTTTAAAAACTCACTTGTTTCTTCTTTTAGAAATCTACCACCATCTTCTTCGTGAAACATTCTTAAATCTCTAATGAAAACTCTTTTGTGTTTCAATCTGTCTAAATTAAACTTTTTAATGTTTTTTAAACAATAACTATTGCCCCAAGTTTCTTGACTTGAATATGAATGTAACATCAAACTATTAGTTTGGTGATAAATAGATTCAATAACTTTTGTTAAGTTATTACCCCATCTATCACCAGACAAAAAAGTGGTTTTATTTATCTCTATTTCTATCTTGTATATCATTTTTAGATAGTTCTTTTTCTATTAATGATTCGAATGTTTGATCTAATTCACTTTTTTTAATAATCCACTTAATCATATTATACATTATGTATAACATTAATAATTTGAAAACTAGTGGTATATTACCAAAAATTAAATCTACACCTAATATATATTTTGTGAAGAAATAAAAAAGGTTTAAATCAAATAAATGTAGAATTATTAGGTAACATCTAAGTAGAAATAGTTTCATTACTTTTGTAATTTAAGTTTCTTTTTAGCCTTTTTCTCAGCACTTACTACTTTCTTGGCTTCAGCAAAATTGGTTTTTTGATCTTCTGTTAAATCAAGAACTAACTTTTTAACACTTTCATGTCGGTTAGTTACTCTATTATAAGTCCAATTTGAAGTATAAATTGGTTTTATATCAGCAAAATTGTAAATACTTAAAAGTGTTTGATACCACTCAACACTATCATTAGCATAATGTAATAAGTAAGTTCTATATTTCGCAAAAAACTTTTTAAGTGCTGGTTCATCACTTTTCTTTAAGAAGTCCCATTCTTTTTTAAGAGAGTTGAGATAACGTCTATCATATTCTCTATTAGGTGTGTTAGCACTTTCTAATAACTCAATAAATTTAGAGTGAAGAATTGATTTTTCATCATCAACACAAAGTAAACTATCTAGTTGATTATCTCTAACTAAAGAAGATAAATGAGCTGCGATATCAAAAGTTTTGGTTAATTCAAAAACTTCAACTGTACCCTCTGTTGACTTTTTTAACTCTTGATTTAGTTTTTTCTCGCTATAAACATATGTTATGTTGTTGTAAGTATATTGGTTATTCTGACCATAATACTTCTTACTTGTTATTTTCCAAATCTTACTCATTTAATACAATTTTTGACAAATATAAAAAATATTTTTTTTAAATCGATATGAATTTTAAAAAACTTTATTTAATTTTACACTAAATATGTTGTATGAAAAAAGACAAGAAAAAAAAGAATAAATTAAAAAAGAAAAATGATAAGCTTGATAAAGTAATTGAAAAATTAAGGTATCATGTTTATAGAAACTATCAATGGTGTCATCACAACGATTGTGAAGAAACAGATTATATTAAAGGTGTGAATGATATTTGTATTTCAATGGTTGAATTCACAAAAAAACTTAAAAAGAAAAAGTAATGTATTGTATCTGTTGTAAGAAAAATAATGTATCACCATTTATTGATAAAAATCTTGATGAAACCGAAGAAGATTTACTTTGGAGATCTGTTGAGAAACAAGGTAGAAGATTAACCATCAATAATGAAATGATCAATAATGGTATTATACATATAATTGATGCTGGATACGGATCTGTCCATGATATGGACCAATTCATTATTGCTATATGTGATGATTGTATAAAAGAAAATCTTAATGATGCTACTTTATTAATATTTAAGAGTGCTGATTATAGAAACGCTGATAAACAATTAGAAGAATCAAAAAAGAAATATAGAAGAAGAAAAAATTTAGATGATTTAGTATGAAAATAGTATTAATTATAATAGTATTAATTTTAACTTCTTGTAATAATTACAATATATACCAACAAAGAATGAATGATAGAAAAGAAGATTCTATCAAAATGTTTCACGAAGTTCATAAGGTAAGAAAAAAATGTTCAAGTGGTAGAAGAACAAAAAAATTTAGAAAAAAACCAAAATACACGAATTAAATAAACATTTTTCACTATATTTGTTAAACAAAATCTGAGAAAAATGGTATACGACATCAATCAAAAATTTAATTTCTTACAAGACTTAACCTCAATGGTAGTAGCTGGTATAACTCCTTCTATCTTAGTAACTGGTGAAGGTGGTTTAGGTAAAACTCATACAGTTAAAGAATCTATTAATGAGAGTGGTTTACAACCAGATGATTATGTTTTCTTTAAAGGTTACTCAACAGCAAGAGGTCTTTATAATACTCTTTACGATAACAATGGTAAGTTGATTATTTTTGACGATTGTGACTCAGTACTAGATGATAGAGTTGCTGTTAATATCTTAAAGTCAGCACTTGACTCTTATGATACTCGTGAAATTTCTTGGATGGCTAAAATGAATAAGAGTGATGAATACCCACAACAATTTAAGTTTACAGGTAATATCATCTTTATTTCAAATAAAAATAAGTCTAGTATTGATCAAGCAGTTTTATCAAGATCTTTAACTGTTGACTTGTCAATGACTCCATCTGAAAAGATACAACGTATGAAATTTATCCTACCAAATATCTTACCAGACTATGACATTAAAGTAAAAGAAGAAGCATTAAACTTCTTAGATCTTAACAAAGATAAGTGTGAGTTGAATATGAGAACATTAATTATGATTTCAAAAATCAGATGTTGTTACCCAGATACTTGGAAAAACTTAGCAAGTTATATGATTAACTCATAAAAAAAAGAGGTCACAGACCTCTTTTTTAATTTAAAATAACTATATTTATATAAAAATAAAAATCATGAACCAGTACGAAGACTACTTTGACACAGAACTAATAAAACTTATGACAAAAGCGATTGCTTTAGACGCACTTATCTATGATTTAACTTATTATAACTAATGTTAAAAGCATATAAAGTTATTAAAAGTATAGAACTTTCTTTTCATAATAAAGAAAAGGTTGATTATGGTATTCATTTAGAAAATGGAGATTCATTTTTCATTGAAAGTGGATTCTGGAATAGTAATTATTCTTCTAAATCAGAGGAAGTCTTTATATTAAGAAGAGTTATCTATTCAGAACAAAATCTTTATAAAGATGAATCAGGTGAAATAAAAACAAAAGAACATACCAAAGATGTTGATAATATCAATATCATAAATCCTACTATAAAGTCATATGATGGTGATGGTGTGAGAACCATTGGAACATTCTTTGATAAAAAACCTTTTATTGAAAAAATTGATATACTAATATCAGAGGGGATAATAGAAGAGTCTGTTTCTTGGAATAGAGAATTAAAACTAAAACAAATTATAAATGAGATTTAACCACGACGCTAAAACAACTGATGAAGCAATTGAATATTTTATGGCGAGAGCTAAACAATTGTTACGATTTGGTTTTTCATTAAATGAAATAATAACTCCGGATGAAGGTGTTGTTATTGCTTATTTTATTAAAGGTGGACTACCATACCAATCAATTTATATATTAGATGGGTACCGAGGTAAAGGAATTTACAAAGAGTGGATAACAAATAAAATTATAACGTCAACTGATTGTAACATTTCAGATTACTTAAAAAAGAATGATATACCATTCGTAGAAGTAGATTTTGAAGATACGAAAGAATACAAAACAATATCACAATTTTATGGTGATCAAAAGGCAACTCGTAGTGGTGTTTACTTAATGAACCACATAGATGAAGGTCTTTATATTTTAGAAAAAATAGGAGCATCAGAAACAGCTAAAAAGGCTTATATGTTACACCCTATTATTCAAAGTGATGAGGCATTAAAACAAAACTATGACCAATTAAAGGAATTTGATACAAAGACTATAATTGCTTTAACAGAATATCGTTCAGTAGCAAATGAATACTTATCTAAAAGAGAGATTAATTCTTTAGAAGAAATTAGATTATCTCCTTTAAAAGATGTAAATGATATGTTGATCGCTGATAAAATTCAAAATAGAAAAGATTTTGAACTTTATCATTTAGGAACACATCCGAGAAGTAATGAATTAGATCAATACTTTAAGAATTGGTTAGAAAAATTAGGTATAAGTGATGAAACTTATCAGAAATTTAAAATTGAAATAACAGATTTATATGAGACTTGTTAAAATAACAACACTTCCAAAAGCATCAGACGCTTGGATTGATCGAGATGTCATTATGTTACACTCTTGCTTTCAAATTCTTGTAGATTGTGTTGAAAAAGAAGGAGTTGACACTCATTGTAATTATGAAGCTCACAAAGATTTTGTAGATGAAGTAAGATTTCTTTATCAATGGTGGAAAATTCGTTCAGATAGAGATTGGAAGTTAAACTCTGATGATGAAGATGATGAAATGTTACTTCGTCTTATGAAAATCAGAAAATCACTTTGGACCTAAACCTTTTCCATAAAATAATTTTTTGATATAATTATATCTTTTCTTTGTGGTGGTCTCCAACCTTCAACCTTAATAAAACTCTCATCAAAAGAATATATCCAATTGACTTAACATCTTCATAAATATCACAAACCTTTTGTATATCAATATCTTCTTTCTTGAAGTAAGCTTCGTATAACTTTAAGTATCTCATTCATTATATATTAAATAAAAAAGTCCTGATTTTCATCAGGACTTTTATTTAATTCGGATAAACATCTGATAGATTCATCATCACATCTAACTCCTCTCTATTTCGTTCTAACCAATTATTATAGAACTCGTGGAATGGACCACCTTCTTCAAACGAACTCTCGTCAATCTTTAAGAAACGATCTCCACTATATTTCTCACCTCTTTGTTTAGCAATGTAATACCTAACACACTCTAACGCCGCCATACTGTTTTCTTCTCGCCAAACATTATAACCTTTTGATGGCATGTAAAAGATATTAGACTCTGGGTGACCTAATGAACCACCAGTATTCTCAGCCACGCAAAGACCTTCTTCGATTAAATCATCAAGTATCTTTGCGATTGTTGGACCACCAGCAACTTTAACAATTCCAGATGTTCCCTGACCTGTTAACTTTTGCGTTTCAATAAACGCTTTGTAAAATTCTTCTTTTGTATAACTCATAACTTATATTTCAACTACTTCAAATTCATTAACTGGAAAATCTCCATTCTCTGTGTAAATAACATCATCATAACAATCTAGCATTTCTTCAGCATCTAATTTTCTACCAAATGTTATAAAAGCCTCTTCCTCAGGAATTAAAAAGGCACCACCCTCATCTTCATATAAAAAGGTATTAGTGGGTTTGTGTTTAATTGCGTATCTCATATTTATTTTTTAAATGATCTTATATGACTTAATAAATCTTGTACAAAATAAATCTCAGATTGATGAAACCCATCAATCTCCAATATCTTCATAGACTTCTCTAAACTTCTTTCAAATATTCTATTGTAGAATAGTGCTTTCTCACCATCAAACTTCTGATTGAACTTATTAACAGCATCTCTGATGTAATCACATTGCTTATAAAGTCTAAGTAATGAACCACTTTCTGATTCCTTAACTATGAATTCAGATAACACCTCAGCAATGTTAACTAACTTCATGAAATTCTTATCTTTTAATAAATGTTCCATCTTAATCAGTTAAACGACCAACCCAAGTTCCAATTAAAACCCCTGATATGGCAGCAATCGCACCAGTCAACATTCTTGGCATAAATAAACCAGTTACAAACTCGATTGTGAAAATTGATGTCCATAATAAAAGACATAGTATTATTACAACTAAAATACCCCTAAACCCTTTATCTGGTCCCTTTCCAATAAAATTTCTAATAAAATTTTCCATACTATCTATATAAAAATAAACAAAGAGAAACAAATATTACAGTGATTATAAATCCCCATAACAACCCATGTAGTGCTGTTATGAATATAAAGAATAAAAGACTACCTAAAATAGGTCTCAATTCCTTCAATAAAAATCTCTTTAGTTTCATATAACAAATATACTAAATTATTTTAATATATACACTATGAAATATCTAAAACTATTTGAAAAATTCACTATTGAAGAACTCATTGAAAATAATAAAAAGGCTAATGAAATACTAGAAGATATTAAAAGTATATCATATATCATAGAAGATGAGGGATTTGATATTCAATATACCTTTCAATTCAGTAAAGATTGGAAACAATCATTTATAAATGTTGATGATTATAACACATCAAGAGATGCTGGTAGAGCTAGAAAAAAGATAAATGGAATTTCTTTAGTTATTCACAAAAATTCGATTGAGACATCTAAAAAAACTAGACTTGATTTTTCACCTTCTGATAATGAAATACTTAATAATTTTATTGTTCTTCTGAAAGAACACTTAGATTATATAGATGGAAAATCTATTCTAAGTGGGCGCGGTAATTTTAATAATTCAATGAGTATTTTAATTCAATTTGGTTAAGAGTAGAATTTATCAGAAAACACACTATAATTATTACCAACAGAATTATGATCGTTTATAACAGCAAAAACAACCTCTTTATATAAAGATGAATAACCTTCTTCAACTAAAACCTTTCTAAATAATTCTGACATCACATGGGGATCATTCCCAAAAACACCACAACCAAAAGCTCCCAAAACCAAGTTCTCAACACCATGTTTAGATGGGATAGTAAGCATCAATCTTATCTTTTGGAGTGTAATCTCTTCATAAGTCTCTTTATCATAACTACGACTGTTTAAGTTTATAGCAGCTATCGTAATAATATCACACTCAACCGGTTCCATATCATTATAATCCTTATCTTTAAAGAATGTAGCATCTGATGTATAAAGACAAGTACCATCTTCTAATGGATAAAAATCTTCTACAATTGAATTGATTAAGTTAGAACATCTAAATAAACATTCTTCTTGAGCTCTGGCTCCATTACGAACTCCACCACCCGGTTTCTTATACGAAGCCATATTCAAGCCACAAGTTTTACCAGACTTAGATAACTCTACAAGAGCAGATACCGTATCTAAATTAACGACCTTAACATTACCTTTATAAACTGATAAATAAGGTCCAACTATCTCATTATTTGAATGTTGTGTTGTAACACCATCATTAAACTTCACGGACTTGATTTGAGTATCGTGAAATATCTCTACTAAATTATTTCTCATATTTATAAATTATCTGGTTTAGGTGGTTGTTCACCTTCTTTTAAAATCCTATCTTTTGGTGGTGCAGGAACTGGATCACGCCCTTCTTTTATTATCTGACTTCTTGGTGGTTTTGGTTTACTAATCTTACCATTAACATACTTAACAGCCTCAGGTCCTCTTGTTACAATAACCTCTTTGATACTATCGACAACAGTATCCTCAATTTTACTTTTGAAAGAAACAATCTTCCAAATTAAAAATAATACAGCAATCGCAATAATTCCTAATACGACTACTAATGATATTAAAATTCCATTCATATTTTTTATATTACACCGATCTTTTTAAGTTTAAAATCTCTTCTATCAGAAACCGTTCTAAATAATTTCTTTGGATAAGAACATCTGAGCATTTGAGAACCCTTTGGTCCAGAAACATAATCATCAAAGTAAATTAAATATTGACCTTCGAGCCGAGGTGGGACCACTAAATCAGATACCTCTCTAAATTTATACCACTTACCAACCTTCAAACTCTTGTAATAACCACAACCATTTGATACACACTGAACCATCCCATCTTTCATCCTAATATCTTTTTTAATTTACAAATTCCGTATAATAAATTAAATACCTAACTCCTCAAAATTCATTTCATCTAAAACCTCAATAGGAACCGGACTTCCATCCATTATCTTAGACAAAACTCCATAAACCCAACCACTGAAACCAGCATAACTCTCCTTGTGACATTTATAACAACTACCACTAGCTCCTATAAAGTAATAGTAATCACTATCAGATTCCACCTTAACAATACCAGAGTTCATCTTCCAACGATCACTGCCGGCATAACCACCACGCCAACCACCGAAAACTCGATAGTAAACACCATCAACACCGTCAATTTTTAATATAACCCAGTTCTCTGGGCTTTCAGTTACCACTCTCATAACTTTGATATTTCTTCTTTTATACGTGGGAATAACAATTCATGATTTAAAACTCCCTTAACTACTTCTCTCTTATATTCAATACTTGCTCGATATCCGGGTTGACTCCAAAATCTTCTTAGACCATAATTAACTTCTCTGAAAACATCAATTATATCATCATACTCATCAATTAATACACGTAAAGGTATATCTTTAAACCTATCTTCTCTTTCACGAGCATAAGACGTAACATAATCAAAAATATAATTCACCTTTTCTTCTAAAGACTTTTCTCTTAACTCTTCTAATGTCATAACTTTGATATTTCTTCTTTTATACGTGGGAATATCAATTCATGATTTAAAACTCCCTTAACTAATTCATTTTTAAATACATTAGCACCTAATCGATACCAATCGGTATGATATTCAGCTGGTCTTAAACTCCTATTAACTTCTCTAATAGCATCAAATATATCCTTATATTCAACAATTACTCCACGGAAAGAAATATTTCTAAACTTTGGTCCCAATCCATGAGAGATAACGTAGTCACATATATAATCTACCTTTTCTTCTAAAGGACGATCTCTTAATTCTTCTAATGTCATATTCCTATAATATTATTTAATTTTATTTCTCTTCTGATTGCTGGTAAATGTTTGTAAAACTCATCACCAAGATCGAGATCCCAAATAAACTTAGGTTTAATAGTTAAATTTACCTTACTAAGACCAGAACTCTCAAAACTTGTAATCTCTCCATGTATAACCCTATTTACAGTATTTATTCTAATTCTAAAACATCTCAATACAATTAAATCAAACCTCTCATTTTGTTTAAAAATATTCTCAATATCATAAAACTCGTTAGTGCTAAAACCAGTATGTCTATTTACACCACTATAAGTTATGGAACCATCATCCAATAAAGTAAAGTAATCAAAATCAAATGAAAATGATTCAGCCTTATCCGATAAACAAAATGTGATCTTATTCATATTAAATCGACTTTAGAAAATCATCTAATGACTTATTACCCTTCTTACCATTACACTCACCACAACATGGAGTTATATTACTAACATCAAACCTACCTCCTCCTCTTGATACAGGAACGATATGATCAATCGTAGCCTTTATACTTTCTTTGACACGCATCCCATCATACTCAATAACCAAATCTCCCTTACCACAATAAGTACACTTAATATCACCATCACGAGATAAAACACTCTCTAAATAACTTCTACTAAACTCAATACGTTTATTAATCAAATCCATCTTCTCTATATAATCCACATCCATCTCCATTAAATATTTTCTTAATAAGATAGAAGATGCTAATGATTTACAATTACTAACATCAGATAATATTAAATCCACCTCTTTTGTAGACCCCGAACTCGACTTCTTAACAAACTTTATCATATTATGTGTGTGATTATATACAAATATAATCATTTAATAATTCTTTTCAAAGAAAAGTTAAATTGGTAGATTAACTTTATTTAAAAGTTGATTAGAAACGTGTGTATATATCTCTGTTGTTTTGGTGGATGAGTGACCTGCTATTTTCTGTATTATTCTTAGATCTGTTCCATTTTCTAAGAGGTTGGTAAAGGCTGAGTGTCTGAGGGTATGTATAGATGAATTTTCATCAATATATTTTTTATAGATATTTTGACAGGATTGTATTGAATATTTGTTTGTGGATTGACCATTAAAAAGATATTCTTTTGGTGTATATTTTTCTGAATATATTTTTATTAGATTTTGTACGTTTTCTGAAAGTGGTACAATTCTATCTTTTTTACCTTTAGCATTTTTAATATGAATAATCATTCTTTTGGAGTCAATATCTTCTATTTTAAGATTTATTATTTCGGAAACTCTTAAACCAACTGAATAGGTTAAAGTAAGTATAGTTTTATGCTTAAGGTTTTCTATTTTAGAAAGTTTAGATTTGATATAATCGCC
>Ga0315906_10000151_pt1 | contig 113962 bp, 99 predicted proteins | sample LakEriMetagenome_4_FD_203526 | JGI IMG/M metagenome (GOLD analysis project Ga0315906, IMG submission 203526) | Freshwater fungal communities from buoy surface, Lake Erie, Ohio, United States - Buoy 2 MA122 | ecosystem: Environmental > Aquatic > Freshwater > Lake > Lake biofilm | place: USA...
GTCCCTACGAGCGGATTCTCGTGGGCAATCTCGCCAACGGCGAGCGGTTCGAAACCTACGTGATCTATGGGAAGCCGGGCTCCGGCGCGATCGAACTCAACGGCGCGACGGCCCACCTGGGCAACCCAGGCGATCGGCTTACGATCATGTCGTTCGCCTGGCTGGACGCCGCCGCCGCCGCCACGCACGCCCCAGCGGTGATCCTGCTCGGCGAGCACAACCGCGTGATCCGCGGCTGACCTCGGCTCGGCCGCGAACAGGCAGTGGCGATCACCGGGCCGTGCGGTCCTCCACCAGTTCCAGTTCCGCCCAGGTCGTGGGGTCGCTGTCCCAGGGAAACTCCGGGGGCGCGAAGCAGGGCAGCCGGCCGAGCCGTCGATCGACCATTGCAACGAAGAACCCGAGCCGCGGAATCTCGGCCGGATCCCAGCCCGGCAGCGCGGCCGCTCCGATGAAGGCCTCTAGCTGCCAGCCGTCGGCGAGCAGCTTCGACTCGATCTGGATCGAGCCCTCGGGGAGCGGCGCCGGCACCTCGCTCGTCCGCGGGATCGTGGCGACGACGGCCACAGGCTTGTCGGCGAGGCGGCCGCCGCCCGTGGGCAGGAGCGCGAGCCGGCGGCAGAACCGACCGGCGCGATGGCTCTCCCCCGTGGGCCGCGTGGCGATCCAGAGGTGGAGGCCGTCGCTGTCTTCGGGCCGGGTGGGGTGACACCAGCGGGCGTTGCCCAAGCCGCGGCCCGCGGCCCGCAGGCCGAGGCCCCCTTCGTTCCAGGCGATCGCGAGCTCGAGCAGGTCGGGCACGCCCGCCAGCGGCGCGAACGACGGTAGCCGGCAGGCATCGTCGAGCTGGGTGGCCGCGGGCGGCCAGAGCTTCGCCCGCCGGGGGCAGGGGAGCCGGAGCTTGAACAGGGCGGCGGGATTGATGAGCGGGCTCATGGGAACGGGGTCGCAGCGGGAGGGAAACGAGCGGCTGGCAAACCGTGTCGAATTTGCGATCTATAGTAGAGCATCCGGCGGCGCGTGGCCGCGGTGCCGGGCCCACGAGGCCGGTTTGATGCGGGTGCTCGAAGTCGCCAGCGAAGCCACGCCGTTCGCCAAGACGGGCGGGCTGGCCGACGTGGCCGGGGCCTTGCCCGAGGCGCTCGGCCGGCTCGGCTGCGAGACCACGCTCGTCATCCCGGCCTACCGCGAGGCCCTCGCGAAGGGGCTGCCCATCGAGCCCACCGACCTGGCCTTCGAGGTGCCGATCGGCACGCGGCGACCGGTGGCTCGGATTCTGAAGTGCCGGCTCCCGAATGCCCGTGGCGACGTGTTCCTCGTCGCCAACGACGACTACTACGACCGGCCCGGGCTGTATGGCTCGCCGGACGACTATCCAGACAACGCCGAACGCTACATCTTCTTCTCCCGCGCGGCCCTCGAGCTCGCCGGGCGGCAGGCCACGTCGTTCGACATCATCCACTGCCACGACTGGCAGACGGGCCTCGTGCCCGCCTACCACAAACTGCTCTACAAGTCGTGGCCCGCGGTCGCCAATGCCAAGACCGTGATGACGATCCACAACATGGCCTACCAGGGCATGTTCTGGCAGTGGGACATGCTCCTCACCGGGATCGACTGGCACTACTTCAACTGGGAGCAGATGGAGTTTTACGGGCAGCTCAACCTGCTCAAGACCGGCCTCGTGTTCGCCGATGCGATCACCACCGTGAGCCCGACCTATGCCCGCGAAATTCAGCAGTCGCCCGGTGGCTGCGGCCTGGAGGGCGTGCTCTCGGCCCGGAGCGAGCTGCTCACCGGCATCGTCAACGGCATCGACACACAGGCCTGGGATCCCGCGAACGATCCGCACATCCCGCGGGCCTACTCCGAACACGACGTCGATCTCGGCAAGTATGCGGCCCGCGTGGCGCTCGCGGCGCGGCTGGGTCGGGCGGCGCCCGACGCCCGGCCGCTCGTGGCCTTCGTCGGCCGGCTCGCCGAGCAGAAGGGCGTCGAGCTCGTCGTGGAGGTGATCAGCCGGATGGCCGGCGGCGGCCGAGCCCACTTCGTCGTGCTCGGCACGGGCAGCCGGTGGTACGAGGACGCACTGCGGCGGGCTGCGGCGTCGTTCCCGGGCACGGTGGACGTCGTGATCGGATTCGACGAGGGGCTCGCCCATCTCGTGCAGGCCGCCGCCGACATCACGCTCGTGCCGAGCCGGTTCGAGCCCTGCGGCCTCACCCAGCTCTATGCCTTCCGCTACGGCTCGATTCCAGTCGTCCGCGCCACCGGCGGCCTCGTGGACACCGTCGTCGACGCGAACCCCGACACGCTGGCCCGCGGCGTGGCGAGCGGCTTCACGTTCGACGCGATCGATCACGTGGCGCTCGAGCATGCGTTGGGCCGGGCCCTCGATGCCCACGCCGACCGCGAGCTCTGGACGCGGCTCGTGCGTCACGTGATGCGGCAGGACTGGTCGTGGGAGCACAGCGGCCGCGACTACGTCCGCTTCTTTGAACGCACCCTCTCGCGGACTTCCACGCCGTAGGCCCGTTGCTCCGCAACGGGCTGCTGGTTGGCAACCTCATTGTGTCCGAGCCGCTCGGGGCTGCCCACGCCCCGTCGCCGGACGCTCGCTACGGACATCCTGTCCTTCGCTCGCTCGGATGCCGCCATCGCTTCGGCATCCTGCCTACGCTCGGCGGCATACGCCGGCTCCTGGGGCATGGGCAGCCCCTCGCTGAGTCTATTGGTGTTCAGGTTTTGTTTAATCGAGTCGGGGCGTGCGACCGATACAACCTGCATGATGCGCGGATTCCTCATGCTCGTGTGTGTCTCGGTCGGGCTTGGTCTCGCTGTGGCCCACGCTGGCGATCATGGGCGGGCCCGCGGGCCAATGGCCGGTGGCTCGGCCTGGTGTGGTACGGGCTGCGGGCCGCGGTATTGCGGCGAGAAGCACGAGCCCAGCTGCCCCGATCCCTGCGATGCCTGCAATCAGTGGAGGGGCTGCAACGGGGCGAAGCAGATGCCCGACATGCTCGCGCCGTGGCAGATGCCACCGGGCCGTGGTTTCCGCAGCGGCACTGATGTTGGCTACTGGCCCGGGCCGTGTGGCGAGTGCGGCGGCCGCTGCGGACCTTGCAGCAGGCCGTGGTGGCCGAGCCTCGAGGGCTGGTCGCCCTGGTAGCACGCGGCTCGCTTAGCCGTCGCGGGCGCATTCGGCGGCGAGCGTCGCGGCGAACGTGATCTCGTCTCCCCGCTCGCGGCAGACGCGGCGGAGCGGCTCGAAGTCACCCGCGGCAGTCGCCAGTTCGACGAGTGACGGCAGCATGCCTGACGCCGGCATCGTGCTCGGCATGCCTTCGCCGGCGGGCCGTTCGACCGCGGCATGCAACGCCTCGGCGGAGCGGCCGAGTCGCCGCAGAAGCACGACGAGCGTGTCCGCGGGCAGTGTGCCCGCCTCCTCGATCCGCGCCTTGAGGGCTTCGGCGCGGAAGAACCCGATCGCGGCCGCCACGTCGCTGCCGAGCTGCGCCCCATAGAAGAGCCGCGAGGCCTCCGCCACGTTCTCGAACGGCGGCTCGCCGGGATACGTCACATCCTCCGGCAGCCGGCAGCCATAACAGGCAAGCTCATGGCAGCGGCGGATCGTCGGTTCATCGGTGCACACACGGGCGATGCGGAGCACCGACTGCAGATGCGAGACATCGACGTGCACGGACGGATCGCCGCTCAGGCCACCGGCCGCATCGAGCAGGGCCACGATCGACGGCGCGGTGGCATGCGCTGCCGGGAGCGGGATGCCGCGGCGTTCCAGATCGGCGGCGAGGTTCATGCAGAGTTCATGATGCAGGTGCTCCACGAGCACGGCCGCGGCGGCCTGTTGCCTGGTGGCGGGCAGCCGCGACACGGCCTGTTCATAGGCGGTGATCGAATTGCACGTTCCCTGCGTGCGGATCACGAGGCGGATACCGAGCGCCGGATCGACGCCCTCCCAGAGGGCGATGCCCACGAGATCGTGCAGTCGCCGCTGGGCCTCCTCGTCGTCGCCGTCGGGTCCGTCTTGGAAGCCCGCCGCGAGCTCCGCGAGTTTCGCGCTCACCTGCGCGGGCTCGGCCGCCGCGCGGAGATACATCCAGGCGGCCGCGACGTGGCCTTCTTCCAGGAGCGGCCAGCCCACCTCACGACAGGCCGCCAGCGACCGCTCGTCGAGTCGCTCGCGCTGGTCGGGGGGCAGCGGGCCGATGTCGCCGGTCGGCGCGAGCCCCAGGGCCACGCGGGCCTGCATGAGCCGGACGTCGAATACCGCGTGCCAGCGCCGACGGGCGGCGAGCGAGGCGGCCAGCTCGTCGAGCATCGCATCAACGCCGTCCGCGGCGCAGCGGGCCTGCAGCCGGTCGAAGTCGGCTGCTGACGGTGCGGTGGTGGCAGGATTCGTCATGCGGTCATTTCTTCCTGACGGATGGCCTCGTAGGCGAGCACCGCAGCCGTCACGGAGAGGTTGAGACTGTCGGCCGCGCCCCGCATCGGCAGGCTGACGGTCGTGAAGTCGATCTCGTCCGCGGCCGCCGCCTGCCGCCATCGCGGCGAGATGCCATGCGCCTCGCTGCCGAGCAGGATCGCCGTGCGGCCCGCCAGCGGCGACGCATGCCAGGGTGTCGTGCCCTCCGGCGTGGCCGCCACGACGCGACGGTCGTTCGTCCGCAGCCAGGGCAGCAGCTCGGCGACGATCGTCGTCGCCAGTGGCACGGTGAAGACGGTGCCGAGGCTCGCTCGGATCACCGCCGGGTTGGCCGGATCGGTGCGGCCGTCGCACACGATCACGCCCAGGCCGGTCGCGTCGGCCGTGCGTAGGATCGCGCCGAGGTTGCCCGGCTTCTCGACGCCTTCGATCACGAGCAATGGCCGGTCGGCGACGAACCGGGCCTGGGCGAGCGACAGCGGGGCGAATCGCACGACGCCGACGACGCCCTCGTTGCGGCTGCCGAACGCGATCTTGGCGAACGGACGCTCGGCCAGCGGCGTGAGCCGAGTGCCGCGGCCGGCCAGATCAGCGAGCCAGTCGGCGAGATCGGCCGGCGGATGTTCCGACGCCACGAACACCTCCTCGATCGTCACGCCCGCCGCGGCCGCGCGGGAGAGCTCGCGGCGGCCATCCACGAGCGTGAGTCCGGCGGTGCGACGGGCATCGGCCTCCCGCAGGCCGGCGGCCTGCCGCACCCGCGGGTTGACCGGACTCGTGATCGTGTCGCAGGAATAGGGAATCGTCATCGTGCGGGAGTCCAGCGGGCGAAGCTGCCGAGTTCGAGCGTGCGGCCGGAGTCGTCAGTGCAGGTGAGCGGTCCGCTCTCGCAGCGGCCATCGGTGAGGCCCACGGCATGGCAGGCTGCCGTGAGTGTGTCGTGCAGCCGGCGCGGATGCCAGCCGGGTGAGTGGCAGGTGAGCAGGAGCGGGCCGCGCGGGCCGGCGGTGTGCCGCGCCACGAGCGAGGCCACGTCGGCCAGCAGCGGCGGGAGGTCGCGGTCGATGGCGAAGGCCTGCCCCTTGGGGCCGTGGCCCCACGACGGCGGGTCGAGGACGGCGCCGGAAAACGACGCGCCACGCTTGAGTTGACGCTTGACGAACGTGGCGGCGTCTTCGCAGATCCAGCGGACTGCCGTGGCGGCGAGGCCCGAGGCGGCGGCATTGCGGCGGGCCAGGTCGACCGATGGCTTCGAGGCGTCGACGTGCACCACCTCCGCGCCCACGGCGGCTACGGCGAGCGTCGCGGCGCCCGAATGGGCGAAGAGCGAGAGCATCGCGCTGCCCGGCGGCGTGTGCCCGGCGAGCCACTCCCACTGCTCGGCCTGTTCCAGAAACACGCCGATCTGTCCGGAGGCCGCCGGCTTCACCTCGAGCGCGAGCGTGGCGGAGCCCACAGGCACCGACACGAGCCACGGCTCGGGCAGCGCGCCGGTGATCTCCCAGCGGCCGTCGCCGACACCGGCCGTGCCACTGCCGGTGAAGACGGCCGCGGCGCCCTGCCAGAGGGCAGGCAGGGAGCGGCGGGCCGTGGTCTGGGGCAGGGGGCGGTCCACGAGCACGCCCCCCAGCCGTTCCAGCCGGCGGCCGGTTCCCGCCGCATCGACGCCAAAATCGGCGAGGGCGGGGTCGCGAAACTTTCGGGGAGCGGTGCCGTTCATACTGATGGCCACAGCATACTGGCGGCCCGGCGAGACGCCCCGGAGGCCTCGCGGCCCGATGAACACTCACACATGTTTCCCGTGAACAGGAGCGAGACGATGACGACCCTCTGGAAGTGGCTGGCCGTGGCCGGCTGTGGCGTGGGCCTGCTGGTGGCGACGGATCGACTGCGGATCGTGCAGGCCGACGACCCGGCACCCGTGTATGAGCAATCGGGGGGCGGCGACTCCCTTGACCGGCTGGAGCGGATCGTCGAGAAGCTCGGCCGGGTGGTGAACCGGATGGAGCATGCCGGCCCGCGCCCGCATGGCCGCCCGCCGCATGACATGCCCCCGCGGGAGCATCGCCATCATCCTGGCCCCGGCCCGATGCGCGGCGAAATACCCCCCGAGATGAAGGACCGGATGGAGAAGGCCCGCGCCCGGTTCAAGGAAATGGAGGAGCGGATCGAGAAACTGGAGGCCGAGGTCGCCGAGCTGAAGGCGGGGAAGTAAATCCAGCCGCAGAGCCGAAGGGAATCCGTTTCCACTCGCTCGATCGCCTGCAGCGGAACCATGGCGCTCGCCGTCACGGACGAATCGCGACCCCGAGCAAGGGGCAGGCCATTGCCTCCTCAATCATTCGCCGCACACAACGCTCGATGATCGCGGCTTTGTTGATCAGAATGTCGTCAGGCGGCATAGGCGCGAAGGACCTCCCGTCTCGCTTCCTGGAGGGACGCTTACATCGACAGGGCGTACATCTCGAACGTCGCGGTAACCGAATGGTCGCGGTCGAAGATGACCCGGCCGCGGGTCACCACTTCTTTGGCGTACACGAGATTGTGGCTCGTCAGGACGCCGAGATCGACCTCCCGCCCCGCTAGGCGGCTGAGCTCGGCCGTCAGGCTCAACCGGTCTGCCAGAGGGATCCCGCCGCGAGAGAGAGTCAGCACGGCGATGTCCACGTCGCTGTCTGGACGCAAGCGTTCTTCGGCGGCCGATCCAAGCAGATAGGCCGCAGCGATGCATGCCTGCCGACTCAGATGTGAGGCGATCGCCGCCAGTTGTGCGGTGTCGAGCGCCGAACCGTTCATAGAGTTCATCGACATGTTCAGCACCTCACGCCGGGCCCCGAGAAAGCGTGTCTACCCGCCCGCCTACAGTCGCTTGATCGAGATGCGGCGAAACATCACCGGGTCGCCGTGGCCGGCGAACCCGAAGAATCCCTCCGTCCGATCCTTGCCCGGGTGCGGCTTGCCGTCGAGAAACTCCGTCACGTCCTTCAGGTCGGCGTCGAGGATCGTCGTGCCGTTGAGCTCGACCGTGATCCGCGAGCCACGCACCGTCACCTGCTCTTCGTTCCATTCGCCCGTGGGCCGCAGGTGACCACGGCGGGCGGCGGCCATGCCGTAGGCGGAGCCGTGATGCTGCCGCGGATCGAGCGTCGCATACTTCGGGTGCTCGCTGTCGAGCACCTGGAGCTCGCACATGCCGGTGTAGGCCGGGTCGCCGCTGCCCGGATACCGGATCGCCAGGCCATTGTTGCCCCCCGGCGGCAGCCGAAACTCGAACCGCACGACAAAGTCGCCGTAGGCCTCTTTCGTGTGGAGCGTGCCTCCCGTGCCGGGCTTGCACACGATCGCACCGTCGCGGACCTCGTAGTTGTCGACCGCACCGCACCAGCCCGAAAGATCGGTGCCGTTGAACAGCGGCATGAAGCCGGCAGGCACCGGCGGCGCTTCCTCGGCGCGAACCATGCCGAGACAGCCGGTGACGGCCAGGACGCAGGCGGCGAGGGCGTGGGGAACGGTCTGCATGGAGGTGCTCCGGGAAGGCGGGGTCGATACAACGGGCAACGGATGTCGTTCAGCTGGCCGTCGCGGCCTCATGGGCCGACACCGACCGCCAGTGCTGACGGTAGTCGCGAGGCGACGAGCCCGTCTTGAGCTTGAACAGTTTCGAAAAGTGGTAGGGATTGCGAAAGCCGAGCGTCATGGCGATCTGCTTCACCGACATCGGCGAGTCGCGGAGCATCTCGGCCGCCCGGCGGATCGTGAGCTGGAGATGATACTTGTAGGGACTCTGCCCCGTCTGTTCCTTGAACACGCGGAAAAAGTGCGTGCGGCTGACGTCGAACTCGCGGATCATCTCCTCGACCGGCGGCAGGCCACCCGGATCCTTCTCGAGCATCAGCCGGGCCCGGCGCACGATCGCCTGCAGCCGCGGGACGGGCCGCTCGGTCGCGGACGCACCGACGACCAGGGCCAGGATCTCCATCGTGCGGGCCGCGGCGACCTGGGCGAAACCTGCGGACTCGGCGTGCAGGGCGTCGAGCGCGGTCGTGAATGCCTGGAGAATGGTTTCGTCGAGGCCGACGCGGAGCACGGCCTGCCGGGGCTGGATCGCGCCACTCGTCCGTAGCCGATCGGCCGTCTCCCCCTCGAAGTGAATCCAGTAGCTGCCCCAGCCCGTGTCCTTGAGCGGCCGGTACCGATGCCGCACGCCGGGAAACAGGATCAGGGCATCGCCGGCCTCGAGCGGGCGCAGGCCCGTGGCCTGGGAATCGAATTCGCCGCGACCGTGGGTCACATAGACGATCGCATACTCGTTGAGCACCCGGCCGGCATCCCAGGCATAAAAGTGGCCGGGTGGATGCCGCCGCCGCGGCACGTCCTCCCCGCCCGGCGCCGCCGGCTGGTAGCCGGCGCCCGTCACGCACAGGCCCCACGCGCGATCCCGCGGGTTGACCGCGAGGTATCGGTAGTATTCCACGGCACTTTCACGCATGGTGAGTCGGGGCGGAAGCAGAGGGGCGATGAACCTGGAATCGGGAAAAGATTACGATAATCGACGTCCTGTCGCCACGCTCCGGCCGATCCGCGCGGCATCCCATCGAGGGTACAAAAGGGCATGGCTTTGGACGTTTGGGCATTTCAGCACGGCTCCGTGCCGGTGAAGATGCATCGCCCCATATTTTTTCGGAGTCACCATGCTGCTCAAGCGACGCGAAGTGCTTGCCTCTGCGGCCGCGGCTGCCGTCGGCGTCATGACCGGCCACGCGGCCGATGCCGAGACGCCGCCGGACGCCCCCTGCGACATGCCACCGCCCGGGGCCGAGCGGGGGCTGCTCTTTTCGTGCAAATACACGATGACCAAGGGGAAGGGCCTCGATGAGCGGCTCGCCGCCGCGAAGGAAGCGGGCATGGACGGCGTCGATTTCGACGATGCCGCATCCGTGACGCCCGGGCAGTTGCGGCGAGCGGCGGCCCGCACGGGCGTGTTCATCCACAACGCGATCAACCATGCCCACTGGAGCAAGACGCTGACGAGCCCCGACGAGGCGGTGCGGGCCCAGGGGCTCGCGAACCTCATGCACTGCATCCGCGTGTCGCACGCTGCGGGGGGCAGCGGCGTGCTGGTCGTCGTGGGCAAGGCGGCCGACGGCCCGGAGGGTCCGGCCCGCGCCCGTGACGAGATCCGCAAGGCGATTCCGCTGGCGGCCTCGCTCGGCCAACGGATCCTGTTCGAGAACGTGTGGAACGGTCTCTTCTACGAGGACGATGGGCCACGGACACAGTCCGTGGAGCCGTTCGCCGACTACATCGACAGCTTCGAGAGCCCGTGGGTCGGTGCGTTTTTCGACCTCGGCAACCACGCCCGCTACGGTGACGTCGCCGCCTGGGTGCGCGGTCTGGGCCCGCGGATCGTCAAGCTCGACATCAAGGGCTATTCCAATGCCAAGGCCGACGCCGACGGCAAATGGAAGGGCTTCGTCGACATCGCCGACGGCGACATCGACTGGGCGGCGGTCCGCGGCGCACTCGCCGACATCGGCTTCACCGGCTGGGTGTCCGCCGAAGTGGGCGGCGGGGATGTGGCCCGACTGAAGACCGTGCTCGACCAGATGAAGGCAGCCCTGATCGGCTGAAGCAGACACCACTTCCCGGAGACATCCGCCATGGATCACACTGACACGATGCCCCGTTCACTGAATCGACCGTCCGCCGCCGCGAGCCGCCGGGATTTTCTTCGCGCCGGCGCCACTGCGTCGCTGGCCTCCGGCCTGATGGTGCACTCCGCGGTCGCCGCCGCGGAGGAGGTTCGTGAACTGCGGCTCGGCATCGTGGGCTGCGGCGGCCGGGGCACGGGTGCGGTCAACGACTCGCTTTCGATCAACGAGGGCGTGAAGATCGTCGCGGCGGCTGACCTCTCTCCGGCCAAGTGCGCGGCCCTGCGAAAGAGCCTCGCGTCCCACGGCGACAAGGTGGCGATCGACGACGCGAACATGCACGGCGGCCTCGACGGCTACCGGCGGATCCTCGACGATCCGGCCGTCGATATCGTGCTGCTCACCACGTCGCCCGGCTTCCGGCCCCGGTATATCCTCGAGGCGGTCGAGGCGGGCAAGCACGTCTTCGCCGAGAAGCCGGCATGTGTCGATCCGGCGGGCTATCGCATCTGCCTCCAGGCCCACGACAAGGCGCGGGCCCAAGGCACCGCCATCGTCACCGGCACGCAGTACCGCCGACAGCCGAGCTTCATCGAGGCCATCGAGCGGATTCGGAAGGGCGAGATCGGCGACGTGATCCACGCCACGACCCGGTATTGCACCGGCGGCATCTGGTACCGCGGCCGCCAGCCCGGCATGAGTGACGCCCAGTTTCAGCTCACCAACTGGATGCACTTCATCTGGTTGAGCGGCGACCAGATCTGCGAGCAGGCCGTCCACAACATCGACACGATCAACTGGCTCATGGGCGAGAATCCGCTCTCGGCCTATGGCTCCGGCGGCCGGTTCACGCGGCCCGCCGACAGCGAGATGTGGGACGCGATGAGCATCGACTACGAGTATCCGGGCAATCGGACCGTGTCGTTCATGTGCCGGCAGATTCCGGGCACCGCGGCCGACAACAGCAACGTGGTGTATGGCTCCCAGGGCACGTGCCACATCGGCGCCATGAACGCCGGCTCGAAGATTCTCGATCGTGAGGGAAAGGTGATCTGGCAGATGCCCGGCGACATCGGCGCCGCGTATCAGCAGGAGCACAAGGATCTCGTCGATTCGATCCGGGCCGGCTCGCCGATCGTCGAATTGAAGCAGACCGCCGACAGTTCGCTCGTGGCGGTGATGGGCCGGCTCGCGGCCTATTCCGGCCAGCGGGTGACGTGGGACTTCGTGGCCGCCGAATCGACACTCGACCTCTTTCCCAAGGAGCTTGCCTGGGACGGCTCGTTGCCCGCCCCGGCCCATGCCGTTCCGGGCCGGACGAAGCTCGTCTGACTGCCCGCCGCCCGCCTTCCCGCCGTGACGAAAGGAGCAATCCATGACCACCGACTCCAGCGCCGCCAGGCCGCCGATCTACCGCGGCCCGCTTCCCCATGTGCACACGGTCGAGCGGATTCCCGTCACCGTCTATGACCAGCCGGGGGACGCGAGCCGGGCCGTGGCGCGGGAGATCGCCGATCTCGTCACCGAGCGGGCTCGGGCCGGCCTGAAGACCGTGCTCGGCCTCGCGACCGGGAGCACGCCCGTCGGCGTCTACGACGAACTCATCCGTCTCCACCGCGAGGAGGGCGTGTCGTTCAAGACGGTCGTCACGTTCAACCTCGACGAATACTGGCCGATGCAGCCCGACGCGCTGCAGAGCTACCGCCGCTTCATGCGTGAGCACCTCTTCGACCACGTCGACATTCCGGCTGCGGCGATCCACATCCCGGACGGCATGCTGGCCCGCGGCGACGTGGCCCGCGCCTGCGGCCGGTATGAGGAGCAGATCCGTGAGGCGGGCGGGATCGACCTGCAGGTGCTTGGCATCGGCCGCACGGGCCACATCGGCTTCAACGAGCCGGGCAGCCCGCTCGACAGCCGCACGCGACTCATCACGCTCGACAGCGTGACGCGGTCCGACGCCGCCAGCGACTTCTTCGGCGAGTGGAACGTGCCGCGGCAGGCAATCACGATGGGCGTCGGGTCGATCCTCGACGCCCGGCGGGTGGTGCTCCTGGCGTTCGGCGAGCACAAGGCGCCGATCGTTCGGAAGGCGGTCGAGGAGCCGCCGTGCAGCCACGTGACGGCCAGCGCGCTGCAGCAGCACGCCGACGCGAGATTCGTGCTCGACCGGGCCGCCGCCGCGAGGCTCACGCGGTTCGAGTCGCCGTGGCTGGTGGGGCCGCTCGACACCATGGGGCTCGAGTGGACCGAGCCGCTCACGCGGAAGGCCGTGATCTGGCTGGCGCTCACGCTCGGCAAGCCGATCCTGAAGCTCACCGACGAAGACTACAACGAGCACGGTTTGCAGGACCTGCTCTCCAACCGCGGCCGGGCGTACGACATCAACATCGAGGTGTTTCGGGCGATGCAGGACACGATCACCGGGTGGCCCGCGGGCAAGCCGGGATCGCCGCGGCGGATTCGCGGGCTCGACCAGGCGGCCGAGGTTCGCAAGGCCGCCGAGTTCCCGAAGCGGGTCATCGTCTTCAGCCCGCACCCCGACGACGACGTGATCAGCATGGGGGGCACGTTCATCCGCCTCTGCGAGCAGGGGCATGAGGTGCACGTCGCCTATCAGACGAGCGGCAATATCGCCGTGTGGGACGAGTCGGCCGACCGCCACGTCGACTTCGTGGAGGAGTTCTGTCGGGCGTTCGGCGTGGGCGCGAAGGCGGGGGAGGTGGCGGACAAGATCCGCTCCTTCCTGAAGACGAAGTCCGCCGGAGCCGTCGACTTGCCCGAACTCCAACTCGTCAAGGGACTGATCCGCCGCACCGAGGCCCGTGCCGGGGCCCGCTACTCGGGGGTGAAGCCGGAGCACATCCACTTTCTCGATCTGCCGTTCTACGAGACGGGCAAGGTTCGCAAGCTGCCGATCGGTCCCCGGGACATCGCGATCACCGTCGACCTGCTCGAGCGGGTGAAGCCGCATCAGGTCTACGCGGCCGGCGACCTCTCCGATCCGCACGGCACGCATCGCGTCTGTCTCTCCGCCGTCACGCAGGCGGTCGAGCAGGTGAAGGATCGGGAGTGGGCGAAGCAGTGCGAGCTGTGGCTCTATCGGGGGGCGTGGCAGGAGTGGGAGCCGCACGAGATCGAGATGGCGGTGCCGCTCTCGCCCGACGAGGTGGAGCGGAAGCGGATGGCGATCTTCAAGCACGAGAGCCAGAAGGATCGGGCCCTCTTTCCGGGGCCCACCGACCCGCGGGAGTTTTGGCAGCGGGCCGAGGACCGCAATCGCGACACCGCCCGGCTCTACGACAAGCTCGGCCTGCCGGAGTATGAGGCGATCGAAGGGTTCGTGCTGCACAGAATGGAGCCGCGGAAATGAAGACCTTGAACGTCGGCATCGTGGGCTATGGCTGGGCGGCGACGGCCCACGTGGCCGCCATCAACGCCACGCGGCAGGGCCGCGTGGCGGCGATCTGCTCGTCGCGTCCGCTCGATGCGGCGGAGCTCTCCGCGAAGCACGGCTGCCCGATCCGGGTGTATCAGCGGCTGGACGACATGCTGGCCGACCCCGGGATCGACGTCGTCGACATCACGGGCCTGCCAAGCCTCCATCGGGATCAGGCCGTCGCGGCGGCCAACGCGAAGAAGCACGTGATCCTCGAGAAGCCGATGGCCAATTCGCCGGATGAGGTTCGCGACATCGTTGCGGCGGCCGAGGCCAACGGCGTGCAGGGCTGTGTCTGCTTCGAGTGCCGGTTCTCCAACCAGTTTCAGGTGACGAAGGCGCTGCTCGACGAGGGCCTGCTCGGCAGGCTGCACTACGGCGAGGTGGACTATTACCACGGGATCGGACCCTGGTATGGCCAGTACCGCTGGAACACGGGCAAGAAGGAGGGGGGCAGCGCCCTGCTCACGGCCGGCTGCCACGCCCTCGATGCCCTCCTGATGCTGATGGGGGGCGAGGTCGAGAGCGTGTCGAGCATCAGCACGAAGTCGGCCAGCGAGTTTTTCACCCCCTACGAATACGACACGTCGAGCGTCACGATCCTGCGGTTCACGAACGGCGCCGTGGGCAAGACCGCCGCGATCGTGGACTGCCTCCAGCCCTACTACTTCCACACGCACCTAGTCGGCAGCGAGGGCAGCCTGCTCGACGACCGCTTCCACTCGATGAAGCTCAAGGCCGACAAGGGGCACTGGAGCAAGCTGTCGATGAAGATGCTCGACTCCGGCGACGTGAGTGACCACCCCTACCAGGCCCAGTTTCAGGCCTTCTTCGACGCCCTCGACCGCGGCGAGGCGATGCCGCTCACGAGTTTCCGCGAGGCTGCCCGCACGTTCGCCGTGATCTTCGCCGCCGACTCGAGCGCCGCCCAGGACGGAAAAAGGTGCCAGCCACCAAATCTGGAGAAGATGCGTTGACTTCAAGACTTCGCCTCGCCGTATTTTGCCTGGCTTGCCTGGATTTGGTGGCTGGCACCTTTGTTTGGGCGGAGACGCCGGCTGGCTTCGCGGCGCTCTTCAACGGTCGCGATCTCGCTGGCTGGCGGGGCCGCCCCCATCTCGACCCACGGCAGGAGGCGGCAGGCACGCCTTCAGAACGCGAGACTCGGCAGAAGCAATGGAACGACGACCTCGCTTCCCATTGGAAGGTGCAGGACGGCTTGATCGTGAGCGATGGCCACGGCGTGTTTCTCACGACCAAGCGCGACTACGGCGACTTCGAGTTGCACGTCGACTGGATGCTGCCGGCTCCGTGCGCCGACAGCGGCATCTACCTCCGCGGAAATCCGCAGGTGCAGATCTGGGATCCGCAGTGTGAACGGGATTTCAAGCACGGCTGCCAGAAAGGCTCCGGTGGCCTGTGGAACAACCCCGCCGATGGCCCCGGCAAATGGCCGCTCGCGAAAGCCGACAGACCAATCGGTGAGTGGAACCAGACGCGGATCAGGATGGTCGGCGAGCGGGTGACCGTCGAACTCAACGGGCAGGTGGTGGTCGATGCGGCCCCGCTGGCGAACTTTTTCGAGAAGGGGAAGCCGCTGCCTGCCACGGGCCCTATCCAGATCCAGACCCATGGCGCACCGATGCACGTCCGCAACGTGTTCATCAAGGAGCTGTAGTCGGCATCGAATCAGCGGCCTCCTTGCTCGACAGCATTCCCTTCCAGGAGTTTCATGATGGCATCACGAGTCACGGTTTCCCGCCGCACGGTGGTCAAGACACTCTCGGCCGGCCTCGCCGGATTGTCGGGGGGCGTTTTCAGCGGGCTCTCGGCTCGGCCGGCGCTGGGGGCCAACGATCTGCTACAGGTTGCCTGCATCGGGGTGGCGAATCGCGCGGCCGAAAACGTTGGCGGAGTGGCTGCCTTGACGGGCGCGAAAATCGTGGCGATGTGCGACGTCGACGACACGTTCATGGCGCGGCAGACGAAGCCGCAGGCATACACGGTGAAGGAGAGAGACAAGCAGGTCGAAAAACAGCGACCGGCCCGGTTCCCCGACGTCCGCACCTACGTTGACTATCGTGAGCTGATCGAGAAGGAGGCGGGCACGGTCGATGCGGTCGTCGTGAGCACGGCCGACCACCACCACGCCCCGGCCTCGATCCGGGCCATCCGCAAGAAGATGCACGTCTATTGCGAGAAGCCGCTGGCCCACACCGTGGCCGAGGCCCGGCTCGTCGCGGAGGAAGCGGCGAAGGCGGGCGTCGCCACGCAGATGGGCACGCAGATACACGCGGGCGACAACTATCGTCGGGTGGTGGAGATCATTCGCTCCGGGGCGATCGGCCCCGTGCACGAGGTGCATGTCTGGGTCGGCAAGTCATGGGGCGGCGGCAAGCGGCCGGAAGCAGGGCAGGAGCCGCCGGCGACGTTGCACTGGAATCTCTGGCTTGGCCCGGCGCCCGAGCGGCCGTTCGCACCGGGCGCCTATCACCCGGCGAATTGGCGCCGGTTTTGGGACTTCGGCAACGGCACGCTCGGCGACATGGGCTGCCACTATATGGACCTGCCGTTCTGGGCGCTCGACCTGAAATATCCGACCGCCTGTGCGGCCGAGGGGGCCGAGGTCGATCCTGAAACCTGCCCCGTGGGCCTGGTCGTACGCTATGAATTTCCGGCTCGCGGCGACCAGCCGCCGGTGACACTCACCTGGTACGACGGCAACCGGATCCCGAAGGAGGTGGCCGGACAGAAGGTACCGGGTAACGGCGTGATGTTCGTCGGCCGCGACGGGATGCTGTTCGCCGACTACGGTGGCTACCGGCTCTTCCCAGCGGACACGTTTACCGGGTTCACGCCCCCACCGCAGTCGATTCCGAAGTCGATCGGGCACTATGCCGAATGGGTCGCCGCCTGCCGCGAGGGCACACCGACGACCTGCCACTTCGGCTACTCGGGCCCGCTTTCGGAGGCGGTGCTGCTCGGCTCGGTGGCCTATCGCGCGGGCAAGCGGCTGGAGTGGGATGCGGCGGCGCTCACGGCCACGAACTGCCCGGAGGCTGCTCGGTTCATCCGCAAGCAGTATCGCCCGGGTTGGGAGGTCGCCTGATGAAACGGCTCGGTGCAGTGCTCGCGGCAGTCGCGATGGTTCTTTCGGCGCATGCCGCGCCGGCCGCGGAGCCGGCCGACGCCGTGGCAAGGTTCGTGGCGGCGGGAGGCGTTGCCAAGCGAAACGAAGCCGGAGCCGTGGTCGATCTCGATCTGCGGGCCTGCGCTGTCACGAATGCTGACCTTGCCACGCTCGCCGGCCTCACCGACCTCGTGGCGCTGCGGCTCTCCGGGAAGTCGGGGGCCACGACGGTGGACGATGCCGGCCTCGGCTCGCTCGCGCCGCTCACGAAGCTGCGGGTCCTCATGCTCGATCATCTCTGGATCGGCGGTGACGGCCTGACGGCGATCGCGCCGCTGGTGAACCTCGAGGAGCTCACGCTGGCCCAGACGCTCATGCGAGACGATGACCTGAAGGTCGTGGCGAAGTTCCCGCGGCTGCGGCGGCTGCGGCTGGCCCGCACCGCCGTCACCGGCGCCGGCCTCGCGCACCTGATCTCGCTCCAGGGGCTGCGGGATCTCGACATCAGTGAATCGGTGCAGCTCGACGATGCAGCCCTCGAGCCCGTCGGCCGGCTCACGTCGCTCCGCCGGCTCAACCTGTGGCGGGTGCCGATCGGCGACGCGGGCGTGGCGCACCTCGCGGGCCTCGGCAATCTGGAATGGCTGAACCTCGCCGACACGCAACTCACCGATGCAGGCGTGGCGACGCTCGCGGACCTGCGGCGGCTCAGCTGGCTCTCGATCGGCTCGACGTCCGTGACGGCAGCGGGCATCGGCCAGCTGGCCGAGCTGGCCGCCTTGCGCGACCTGTCGCTGGAACGAACGGCCGTCGATGCGGAGGCGGTTCGTCGCCTCCAGAAGCGGCTGCCCGAGACGAGCATCTCTCTCGGCGATGATGCGGCCGACTGAATTCGGTCCGCGGAGGGGCGGTCGGGAGCGGATTTTGCCGGGGTGTGAAGAGGCGGTACAGTAAAGGGTGTCGTCCCGCCGATCGACCCCCACGTGGGTCCGCGCTCGACGGCCGTCTTTCGGCGGCCTCCGAGCGGCGACGCGGTTGTTTCCCACAGCTCTGGTGAGGACACCGATGGGATTCGCCCTCCGCCATCGCTGGTTTGCCGACTCGCTGCTGGCCGTCGTCGCCGTCTCCACGACTGCCTGCCTGCCCTCCCCGGTTCACGCCGCCGAGGCGCCGCTCGATTTCAACCGCGACGTCCGGCCGATCCTGTCGGATCGCTGCTTTTCCTGCCACGGCCCCGACGGCGAGGACCGTCAGGCAGGGCTGCGGCTCGATCTCCGGGATGCGGCCATCGCCGAACTCGACAGCGGCGCCACGGCCGTCGTCCCCGGCGACCCGACGCAGAGCGAGATCGTCACCCGGATCACGAGCACCGACCCCGACGTGGTCATGCCGCCCCCTCGGTTCAACAAGCCGATCACGCCGGCGGAAGCCGACATCCTGAAGCGGTGGATCGCCGCAGGGGCGGAGTACCGCGGCCACTGGGCGTTCGAACGAGTGGAGCGGCCCGCGGTGCCGGAGGTGAAGGACCGCGCCTGGCCCAGGACGCCGATCGACCGGTTCATTCTCGCGCGGCTCGAGCAGGAGAGGCTGACGCCGAATCCCGAGGCCGACCGGGCCACCCTCGCCCGGCGGCTCGCGCTCGACCTGACGGGGCTCCCCCCGGCGCCCGCCGACGTCGAGGCGTTCGTCGCCGACACCGCCCCCGACGCCTACGAGCGCTACGTCGACACGCTGCTTGCCAGTCCGCACTACGGCGAGCGGATGGCGATCGAGTGGCTCGACGCCGCCCGCTACGCCGACTCGAGCGGCTACCAGACCGACGCCAGCCGCCACAACTGGCCGTGGCGCGACTGGCTCATCAAGGCCTACAACGACGACACGCCGTTCGACCAGTTCACGATTCATCAGCTCGCGGGCGACATGCTGGACCAGCCGACCCGCGACCAGATCGTGGCCACGGGCTTCAACCGCAACCACCGGCTGAACGGCGAGGGGGGCATCATCGCCGAGGAGTGGCGGGTGGAGACGGTGATCGACCGCGTGGAAACCACCGGTCAGACCTGGCTGGGCCTCACCGTGGGCTGTGCCCGTTGCCACGACCACAAGTATGACCCGCTCTCGCAGCGCGAGTTCTACGAGCTCTTCTCGCTGTTCAACAACGTGCCCGAGACGGGCACGAACACGGGATCGGCCAATCACGGCGGCGGCAACGTCGATCCGGTGCACCTGCTTCCCACGCCGGAGCAGGAGCGCGAGCTCGCACGGCTGGAGCAGGTCGTGGCCGATGCCGAGGCCGCCGTGCAGGCGGAGGTCGCGAACATCGACGCGCTCGTGGCGGAGTGGGGGCGGTCGGTGGGGTCTACGCTGTCCGGCACGTCCGGAGTGTGGAGTGCCTTCGAGCCGCTGGAGTTGCGCAGCGTCGGCGGCGCCGCGTTCCGCCGCGACACCGATGGCTCGTGGCTGGTCGAGGGTGCCAGCCCGGCCCGCGATACCTACGAATTCGAGGCGCCCCTGCCGGGCCAGTCGTTCGGCGGCGTGCGGCTGGAGGTGATCCCCGACGCGGCGCTCGCCGGAGGCGGCTTCGGCCGCGCCGGCAACGGCAACATCGTGGTCTCGAGGGTCGAGGTGGAGATCGAGCCCGCCGATGGCGGCGACCCGGTGCCGGTGAAGCTCGTCCGGGCCGAGGCCGACTACGCCCAGAAGGATTGGCCGGCTGAAGCCGTGCTCCCGGGGAAGAAGGGGCGGGGCTGGGCGATCGAAGGCCAGGATCCCGAGCGGCGGCAGCCGCGGCGTGTGGCGGTGTTTCCCGCGGCGGCGGTGAACGTGCAGGAAAACTCCCGGATCGTCGTCCGCATCCGCCAGGAGGCGCTCGACGGCCACACCATCGGCCGGTTTCGGCTGGCGTTCACCGGGCTCGAGCCCGCCTTCGTCGGCGTGTCCGGCTCCGGTTTGCCGGCGGACGTCGCCGCGGCGCTGGCCGTCGCCGCCGACCAGCGGTCGCCGCAGCAGCAGGCCGCCCTGCGGGCGTTCTATCGCGAGAAGGTGGACGGGCCGATCCGGCGGGCCGAGGCATCCCGCACCGCGGCCCGGAAGGCCGTCGATTCATTCCGCAAGACGCTCGCCTCGGCGATGGTGATGCAGGAGGGGCCGGTGCGGGAAGCGGTCGTGCTCGTCCGCGGTGAATACGACAAGCGCGGCGAGAAGGTCGAGGCGGGACTCCCGGCATTCCTGCCCGCGCTCCCCGAGGGGACAAAGCCCGACCGCCTCGCGCTCGCCCGCTGGCTCGTATCGCGCGACCATCCGCTGACCGCGCGGGTGTGGGTCAACCGGATGTGGGAGCGGCTGTTCGGCACGGGCATCGTGAAGACCAGTGAGAACCTCGGCAGCCAGGCCGAGTATCCAAGCCACCCCGAACTGCTCGACTGGCTCGCGGCCGAGTTCATGGAGGGGGGCACGATGCCGCCGGTCGGCGGTCGTGCGGCGACGCCGTGGGGCATGAAGGCATTTGTGAAGCTGGTCGTCACGAGCGCCGTCTACCGGCAGTCGGCCGCCGTGTCCCCGGGGAAACTCTCCGCCGATCCCCCGAACCGGCTCCTCGCCCGCGGGCCGCGGATCCGGCTGCCCGCCGAGATCGTGCGTGACCAGGCCCTCGCCGTCGCCGGCCTGCTCGTGCCCGCGGTCGGCGGCCCGAGCGTGCGGCCGTGGATGCCCGAGGGCGTGTGGGACGAGACGAGCGTCTACGGCGACCTGCGCGGCTACAAGCCCGACACCGGTCCCGGCCGCTACCGCCGCACGATGTACACGATCTGGAAGCGGACGGCCGCCCCCCCCACGATGCTCCTCTTCGACGCCCCCAACCGCGAGACCTGCATCGTGAAGCGCTCGCGGACGAACACCCCGCTGCAGGCGCTCGCGCTGCTCAACGAGACGACGTTCGTGGAGGCCGCCCACGGGCTCGCCAAGCGGATGATCACCGACGCCGGCTCGGCGGTCTCCGACCGCATTGCCCTCGGCTTCCGGCTGGCACTCGGCCGCCCGCCGCGTCCAGAGGAGCTCGGCACGCTCGTCGCGGGCTACGAGGCGGACCTCGCCGCGTTCGCAGCCGACCCCGGGGCCGCGGAGAAGTATGCGAAGGTGGGGCTCGTGCCGCCGCCGGAGGACGTGCCCGCGGCCGAGTTCGCGGCCTGCTCGCTGGCGGCGGGTGTGATCCTCAACCTCGACGAGTTCGTGATGCGGGATTGAAGACCGGTTCGGGAAAGCCCGAGGCGCGAGCCGAGGGAAGATGATCGTGTTCGTCGGGAGCCCATGACATGCCTCTGCAGCCAGCCGTCCACCTCCAAGACGTCCTCAATCGCCGCGTGTTCCTCGGCCGCACGGCCGGCGGACTCGGCGGCACCGCCCTGGCGACGCTGCTGCACGCCGAGGCGTCGGCCGCCGCGCCGGCGTTTCCCAACTTCCCCCCCAAGGCGAAGCGGATCATCTACCTCTTCCAGTCGGGCGCGCCCTCGCAGATGGACCTGTTCGACCCCAAGCCGGAGATGGCGAAGCGCCGCGGCGAGGATCTGCCGGAGTCGATCCGGCAGGGGCAGCGGCTGACCACGATGACCAGCGGCCAGAAGAACTTCCCGGTCGCCCCGTCGCTGTTTTCGTTCGCGCAGCACGGCGAGAGCGGGATGTGGTTCAGCGAGCTCGTGCCGAACATCGCCCGCCACGCCGACCGCTGGTGCATGGTCCGCTCGATGTACACCGAGCAGATCAACCACGATCCGGCGATCACGTTCTTCCAGACCGGCCACCAGCTTGCCGGCCGGCCGAGCATCGGCTCATGGGTGAGCTATGGCCTGGGCAGTGAGAACGCCGACCTGCCGGCCTACATCGTGCTGACCAGCTTCGGCAGCGGCCGCAAGGACGACCAGCCGCTCTACGACCGCCTCTGGGGCGCGGGCTTCCTGCCCACACGGCACCAGGGGGTGAAGTTCCGCAATTCCGGCGATCCGGTGCTCTACCTCGCCGACCCGCCGGGCATCGACCGGGACCGCCGTCGCTCCACGCTCGACAGGATCGCCGCGCTCAACGCCACCCGCACGGCTGCGATCGGCGACCCGGAGATCGCCGCCCGCACCGCCCAGTACGAGATGGCCTTCCGCATGCAGGCCAGCGTGCCGGAGATCGTGGACTTCTCCGACGAGCCCGCGCACGTCATCGAATCCTACGGGCCCGACGTCCATCGTCCGGGCAGCTACGCCTTCAACTGCCTGCTCGCCCGGCGGCTGTCGGAGAAGGGCGTCCGCTTCGTGCAGTGCTTCCACATGGGCTGGGACCACCACCACGGCCTGCCGCCGGCGCTCAAGGGGCAGACGAAGGACACCGACCAGGCCACGGCGGCCTTGCTCGACGATCTCGCCCAGCGGGGCCTGCTCGACGAGACGCTCGTGGTGTGGGGAGGCGAATTCGGCCGCACGATCTACTCTCAGGGCGAGCTCACCGAGACGAACTACGGCCGCGACCACCACCCGCGCTGCTTCACGATGCTACTGGCGGGCGCCGGCATCAGGCCCGGCCACACCCACGGGGCCACCGACGACTATTCCTACAACATCGTCACGCCCGACCAAAAGGTGCACGTCCACGATCTCAACGCCACGATCCTGCACCTCATGGGCGTCGATCACCTCCGCCTGACGTATGCCTACCAAGGCCGGGACTTCCGGCTGACGGACGTCCACGGAAACGTGGTGCACGACATCCTGAGCTGACATCAGGGCTGCTTCCGCAGAGTACCACTCTGCGGCTACAGGCTGGCAGGAAGGCTGGGCCTCCGCGCAGCGTCGTAGGTGCAGACTGGCAGTCTGCACACGGTGGCTGGCCGGATGTCATCGCGACAGCCGAACGACGTGGCTGACCGCGGCCCGCAGAGTGCCACTCCGCGGCTACTTGCCGCGGGAGCGGGCCGTCTTCTTGCGCCGGCGGGCGGGCTTCTCGTCGGCCGCGGCCGCGGGTCGCTCGGCTTGAGCCGCCACGCCCGCAGTCGTCTGTGGCACGATGATGCAGTTGTCGCCGAGCTCGAGGTCTTCCTCCTCCTGGATCGGCTTGCCGCGGTCGTCGAGTTTCACGTCGGCCTCGGCCGTCTTTTTCTTGGCAACCGCGAGCAACTGATCGTAGAGGCCCGCCCGGTCGGTGCCGTTGATCTGCGAGACGGCGGAGGCCACCTCGCCGAGATAGCGGAGAAAGATGCTTCGTCGTTGGCCCTCCTGGGCCACACGCAGCCGCCGCCGCATGTACATGCCGAGTTTGCGGCCCACCGCCTGGAGCGCGAGCCGGATCTCCTTTTGGATCTCCGGATAGGAGGCGATCGCCTCCTTCGACTCGCTCGTGAACGGCACCCAGACGCTTGCCACGTGCACCATCGCCGTGACCGGGCCGCTCGGCAGGCCGCCCCGCGACTGCGAGAGCCCGTAGGCCCGCCAGTTGGTCGAGGTCATCGTCTGTGTGACCGCACAGGCCGCGGGCTGGAACTGGAGTGGCACCCGATTGGCATACCGGAGCACGTTCATGCTCTGGCCGTCATCGGCGCTGACGTGCTGCATCGCGCCATGTAGGGCGTCGAGCTGCGGCTTCTTGAGCTTGGATGGCGACTGCCGCGGGGCAAGCTGCGCTTCGGCGAGGATCTTGTCGGCCGCCTCAGCGCCGAGGCCCGAGAATGTGGTCGTGAGAAACTGTCGTAGGCTGCGGGCATCGCTCTCGCCGGCCAGTTCGCCGAGTGCGTCGCGGCTGATTTTCTGGGCCGCCACGCCGCCGCCATAGGCGAGCGCCGCCTCGATCACGAACGGATTGCCACGATAGACGGCCGGCGGTCGTGTGGCCGCCGTGAAGAACTCGCCCGGCACCACCTGCCGCAGGCCCGCGAGCAGCCGCTGCTCGCCGATCGGCACCACACAGTCGGTGGCCGGCGGTGGGATCTTGGTTTCCTGGATCGCCTTGAAGAGCGCATCGGCCTCGCCGCGACCGAGCTTGCCGGTGGTCACCCGCGTGGAGAGCTTGGCCGTGTCGCAGATCTTCTTGGCCGTGCCGTGCGAGACCCGCGAGAACGACTGCGTGAGAAACTGGGCGAGGGTGAGCTTGGGATGCTCCTGGAGCATCGTCACCAGTCGGCCGAGTTCGACGCCGTAGGGATGCGGCTTGATCTCCTTCGGCTCCGGTGGCAGGTCCTCGGTCGAGCGTTCGAGGATCCGTTCGGGGCCGTCGGGTCCCTGAAAATGGATGCGGGCGTGAGGATTCGAGATCGCCGTCTGCTCGAGATATTCCTCCACGCTGCCGCGGCCCCGCTGAAACTTCGCCTCCATCTCGATCGTCACACGGGTGCCGTGCTCGATGGCGTCGCCCTTGTCGTTCTCGGCGACCCACTCGATGGAGTGCTTCTTCATCAACTCGACGCCGCCCTTGCCGGACGGAATGTCGACGCCCTCGCCCTTGCCGTTGAGAATCTCGGGCTGGTTGGTCTTGGTGTCGATCCGCAGTTCGGAATAGTGGGCGGCGTGCTTGGCGTCGATCTTGGAGATGATCTTCACCGGCTTGCCGGTGGTGAGCACGCCGTACATGCCGGCGGCTGAGATGCCGATGCCCTGCTGGCCGCGGCTCATCCGCAGCCGATGGAACTTCGAGCCATAGAGCAGCTTGCCGAAGATGAGCGGAATCTGCTTGGCCACGATGCCGGGGCCGTTGTCCTGCACGCTCATGCGATAGCGGGACCCGCTCTCGCCGACCTGCTCGATCCGCACCCAGATTTCCGGCAGGATGCCCGCCTCCTCGCAGGCATCGAGCGAATTGTCGACCGCCTCCTTCACGCTCGTGAGCAGCGCCTTCCGCGGCGAGTCGAAGCCCAGCAGATGGCGGTTCTTGGCGAAGAACTCGCTCACCGAAATGTCCCGCTGCCCCGCGGCCAGGGTCTGGGCGGTGGCCCGTCGCTTGGCGGGCTGTGTGACGGGCTGTGCGGGCGGGCGTTGCTTGGTTGTGGCCATGGTGTGCACGAGGGCTCGGGTTCCCAGACTGTGATCGGCTGCGGCGGCCTTGGCAAGAGGGGCGGAGTTTGCGGGTTGGCGGGAGTGTGCCGCCCGGGTCTCCGGGATTGGCATGCGGTGGCCACGGGGCGGAAGCGTGAAAGTGTGCCTGTCGCGTCGAGGCCGCCCAGCCAGCATGCGGGCAGTGGCCGCACTGGCGTCGCGAAGCCGAATGAAGCCGTGGCGGCGCGGGGCACGGATGCCATGTGCCGGTCTGGCTCCCGCACGCTCGGGTGTCACAGGGAGGTGGGCGATGCTTCGATCTGCATGGATGCGGCGTGGGCTCGTGATGGCGATGATCGCAGCCGGCATGACGGCCGCCGAGTGCCGAGCGCTGCCGATCGACGGCGGCGTCGAGGGCCCGACGCCCGACGTCTTCTACAACTTCTACACGCCGCCTGTGCCGGCCGGTGGCTATCCCGGTATGGGCGCGCAACTCTATGTGTCGCCGCGGCCAGTGCCACCCCGTGTCGGTCACACCTGGAACACCTATCCCCCGTTCATGCCGCACGAGTTTCTCTACAAGCATCGGCGGCGGTACATCCGCCCCGCGGGCGTGACCGGCATGCGGACCGACGTGCGTGCCTACTGGTATTGAAGAGGAGCATTCTCCGATGCGGCAGACGATGAACGACGCGCGGCGGCGGCTGGCTACCATGACGCTCGTGCTGGCGGCGGCCTGGCTGGCGAGCGATGCATGTCAGGCCGGCGGTCCGGCCTATCGCGGCTCGGGTGGATACGGCCCATCGCCCAACTGCACCGGGCCCGGATGCGGTGGCCACAACCACGGCTGTCAGCAAGGCTGCGGACACCATCACGGCTGCGGCCACTGTGGCGGTCATGGCTGCGGGCACTGCTGTGCCCACGGCCTCTGCGACGGTCACTGGCTCCATCACGACGTGATCGAAAAGCGGTACTTCCTGCGGAGCCAGGGCAAGAGCTGGCACAGCGCCTGGTACGACCCCGCCGAGGGACGGCCCATCGCACTCGTCGTGCCTCCCACCGCCGAGTTTCAGTCGCAGTATGGCTGGGGCGTGCCGAGCTCGCGGGTGGCTCCGATCTATCACCAGTTTCGCCGGCCCTATCCCGGGCCGGGCGCCGTGGCCGGTGGCGGGGGGCGATTCCTGCCCACGCCGAACCAGCCGAGCGACACCGTGCAGTTCGGTGTGAATGCCGTCCGCGGCCCGTGGGGCGGCTACTGACCGGGCGTTCCGCGGCGCGAGCCAGCTTCCAGACCGAGCTGCTGCCGGGCGAGGTCGGCCCAGGGGCTTTCCGGCGCGAGCGTGAGGAATGTCGCGAGGTGGTGCCGCGACTCACGGGAACGGCCCACGTCTCGGAGCACGCCCGCGATATGCCAGTGGGCATCGGCGTAGTCGGGCTCCTGCCGCAGCACGCCCTCGAGCGCGGCGAGGGCGAGTTCGTGCTCGCCCAGTTCCGCCAGCACGCAGCCCAGGCTCGCCCGCGCCCGCAGGTGCTCGGGGTCGATCTCGATCGTGGCGTAGTACCGTTCCCGGGCCGCAGTGAGATCGCCGGCCCGATACAGCAGTTCCGCGAGCGTGAACATGACGGCGGCCGACGGCCCTTGGGCCTGAAGGACGGCCCGCAGCGCCTCGGCGGCCTCGGCGAATTCCCCGGCCGCTTCGAGATCATCGGCGAGGTCGAGGATCTCGGCGGCTTCGCTGGCGGCATTCTGCTCGGCGGGGCAGCGCGGCGACGTCGCGGCGGCACGGGCGACCGCCATGTCGATGAGCCGCACGGCGGGAAGCGTGTCGGCCGCCTCGTCGATGGCGACGAGCGACGACGAGTAAAACGGCAACTGCAGCTGGCCGCCCGCGCCCAGGAGCCGGTCGCCGCTGCGGAGGCTCAGCCGGCGACCATCGGCCACGATGCGATCCGTCGCCCGTGCGGCCAGCTGGCCTCCACCGGCCACGAGATCGGACAGCTTGGCGTCGATCTCACGCAGCGAGAGGCCGCCGTGGAGCAGTCGGGCGAGATTGCGACCGATCACGAGCTGGCTGAAATCGAACCACTCCAGCGAGCCTGACCTCCGCAGTGGCTCCAGAAGCCGCTCCCTCACCCAGTGCCTGATGGCTGCGGGCGAGACGCCGAGCACCTCCGCCATCATGGTCGCCGTGTAGAGCCGGCGAACGCCGTTCTCGGGCGTGGTCTGGTCGTCCGTGACCGTCTCGGGCATTTGGCTGCATCCTCGCGACAAGCCGAGAATCTATCGCAGGCCCGAGGTCGCGTCCAACGAACTGTTGGGAGTGGTGCCGGCGGCTGGTATCTTGCCTCGGCAGTGTTTCGATCGTCCCACCCCGCTCTCCGGAATCCAGGTCATGACCAACACCCGTCGCGGTTTTCTTTCGTCGTGTGCCACGCTCGCGGCCGCCACCGGCGTGCCCTATTTCCACTCGACGCCGCGGACGCTCGCCGACGAAACGAAGTCGAAAAACGACCGGTTCGCGATCGGCCTGATCGGCGCGGGCGGAATGGGTGTCGGCAATCTCCGGTCGGCGGCCCAGTGGATCGACGTCGTGGCGATCGCCGACGCCGATTCCGGCCGGGCAGCGTCGGCCAATGAAAAGCTCGCCGGCGGCAAGGCGCAGGTCTACGACGACTACCGTCGCATTCTGGAGCGGAAGGACATCGATGTCCTGCACATCGCCACGCCCGACCACTGGCATACGAAGCCGCTGGTCGAGGCGCTGCGGGCCGGCAAGGACGTCTACTGCGAGAAGCCGCTCACGCTCACGATCGACGAAGGCAAGCTCATTCGCAAGGCGCAGCGGGAGACGGGCCGGATCGTACAGGTGGGCACCCAGCAGCGGAGCACGTTTCCGCTGTTCGTGACCGCGATGGCCCTCGTGGCCGAGGGGCGGCTCGGCCGCATCAAGCGGGTGCAGGCCGCGATCGGCGGGGCGCCGATCAGCCCGTCGATTCCGGTCGCCGAGCCGGCCAAGGAGCTGAATTGGGATCGCTGGCTCGGGCCGGCGCCGGCGGCGGACCACCGGTTTTTCCAGGGGCCGGCCGTCGTGGGCAAGGACGGCAAGGAAAAGAGGCCCCCGGCCAACACCAACGGGCACTACGAATTCCGCTGGTGGTACGAGTATTCGGGCGGCAAGCTCACCGACTGGGGGGCGCACCACGTCGATATCGCGATGTGGGCCCTCGCCCTCAATGGCCAGACGGCGGGCCCGACGTCGATCGGCGGCACGGCCACGCACCCGGTCGCATTCAAGGACGGCGTGCCGGTGGAACGCGACCGTTACAACACCGCGACGGAGTTTCTCTTTACGGTGGAGTTTCCCGGCGACACCGCGCTCGTGATCCGGCACGACACCGACAACGGCGTGCTCATCGAAGGCGACAAGGGCACGATCTTCGTCAACCGGGGCAAGCTCTCGGGTGCGCCGGTGGAAGCCCTCAAAGACGATCCGCTGCCCGCCAACGCCATCGCGCAGGTCTACCGCCACATGCCCATGGAGGGCAACGAGCGGAAGGCGCACTGGGCGAACTTCCTGCAGTGTGTGCGCAGCGGCGCCATGCCCATCTCCGACGTTCATTCGCACATGCAGATGCTCAACGTCTGCCATCTGGCCGGCATCAGCGCGCGGCTCGGCAGAACGCTCACCTGGGATGCCGTCGCCGAGCAGATCGTCGGCGACGATCAGGCCAACTCGATGCTCGCCCGGCCGTATCGGAAGGGCTACGAGATCGAGGCGTAGCGGGCACGCTGGCGATCCAGCCTTCGAGTGGGTCGAGGTGGCGGGGGAGACCGTAACGCGGCAGGGCGGCGGCGTGTGCGGCTTGCAGTGCGCAGATGACGGCGTCGAGGAGATCGCCGCTGCCGTCGGCGATGAGCCGGCGCCGCCATGTGGGAGTGATCGAAAGCGTGAGGTCGAGGCCGGCCGTGCCGTGTTCGAGCGCGGCGAGGATCATGCGGCGGTTGGCTCGGCGGTCGGGCGTCTGCTTGGCCGCGGTGTCGCTCTTGTAGGACCGCCGGCAGACCGTGCGGGCCGTGAATCCAGGATAGGCCTCGAGGGCGATCCGGCCGCTGCCGCGCGGCGCATGGTTGTGGGCCGGGAACGCGAGGCCGGCGGCGAGCATCCGGCCGATGCCGGCGTGCATCATCCAGGCGACGGGAGGATTGGCCCAGCGCATCGCCGGGCTCGAGCCGGCGGGCGTGTCGGTCGTTCGCCGGGCGAACTTGTCGCCGACGGGGCGGGCGTCACACCATCGCCGAAACACCAGGCGAAGCGCGTCGCGTGGCTGGTCGCAGTAGAACCGCACGAACGCGGGCCAGTCGGTGGGCCAGCCTTCGTGCTCGATCAGCGCGCGGGGCTGGCTGAACGGCAGGTCGAACCCCCCGACCCAGCGCTCCGGCTCCTCCAGCAGGCGATCAAACTCGTCGAGGCTCGTGAATGCCCTGATCTCGTCGAGCTCGTAGATCGGCCGCGGGATTGCGGCCCGCCACCGGCCGACGGCCACGGTGAGCGGCTTGCGTCGGGATGGCGCCGAGGTGAAATCGACACCAATCACCAGGCTGCCGTCACGCAGCGGCCGGCTCACTTCGCAAACGGCCGCATGCGCTCGGCGTCGGCCGTCGGGAAATCGGCCGGCACGGGCTGCTCGACCTTGCCCGTGGCCGCCCATTCGGCACCCCGCACGAACGTCGTGATGAAGCCGACGCACTCCTGCGACTCGTTGGCATGGCCCATCGGCGTGTGAAAGACGCGGCCCTTGCCGTAGGCGATCGTCATCATCATCGGCTCGTGGCGTTTGGTCTTCGGCGAGTAGGCCGTCGCGAGCACCTCCATGTCGGCCGCCGGGCCGCGCAGGCTGTCGTAGAGCTCGTCCTTGACGTGCATCCAGGTGGCCGGCATGCCTTTCGTAATGGGGTGGGCCGGATCACGGACGATGATCGCGAACGGTGTCTGCGGGCCGTGGCTGCCGCCGGGACCCGGCGACCCATCGCGGACGAGCTTTCCGTCGTCGGAGTAATAGACGTACGGCCCGCTCTTCTCGTTGCGGCCGCCCCACCCGCCGAGCCCGATCATCTGGTTGTAGGCCGCCCAGTCCGGGAACGAATTGTCGGCCGCATGGACGGCGACGAAGCCGCCCCCGCTCCGCACGTAGTCCTCGAAGGCGGTCCGCGTCTCGGCGGGCCAGGCCGCGGCCCCGTGGCCGAAGTTGCTCACGACCACGTCGTAGGTGGAGAACGCAGGCCTGAACGCCGGGTCCTCCCCCTTCGGCGCATGCGTGACGACGTCCACCGTGAAGCGGCCGGTCTCCTCGAGATACCGCTTCATCATCTTGGTCGTTTCCGGCCAGTTGTCGTGATTGTTCTGGCCGTCCACGATCAATGCCTTCAGCATGTCGGCGGCGGTCGCGGGTGCCGACAGCAGGGCGATCGCGAGCAGGGCGAGGAGCAGTCGCATGGGAGACTCCGTGAGAAGGTGAGAAGGAGGCCGCAGTGTAGCAGCGGCCGTCCGCACGCGGAGTGTGCGGACACCACGGCACGTGAAGGGTCTCTATCGGCAGCGAGACGCGGCGCTCACGTCGTATGGCCGTGGCGGCCGGTGAGGCTGCGACCCGAGGTCTCGGCGGCCGGCACGTCGCGCGGATCGGATGCCGGCGGCGGCGGGTAGACCGCCGGGCCCGGCGGGGCGATCGTGGGGGACTGCTGCGGCGTCGCGTGCGGAGCGGGTTGCGGAGCGACCGCAGGCTCCTTCGCCGCCGGTGCCGGAATCGACTCGATCTTCTTCAGCGACTGCTCCGCGGCCGGAGCATCGCTCGTCGGCTTCTCGGCCCGCACCGTGCCCGATGCGGGGGCCGAGCCCGTGGCGGGATCGACATGGTCGAGGCTCGACGCCCCCCAGCCCTCTTCGACCTTCTTCGGCGCGTCGGCCGGCCGATCGCTGTATGTCTTCAGGGGGCCGGAGTCGGCAGCGGAAAGCGTCGGAGCAGGGGCCGATGCCGGCCGAGACACGGCGGCCGGAGCGGCCGTGGCCGGGATCGGATTGCCACACGGGTCGAGCGGCACCTTCGTGACCACCGTCCGCGGCATCCGCACCGTGTAGGTGTAGGGCGTCTTCTTTTCGACGACTCGCGGCACCTGCATGGTCCGCTCCTCGGTGACGTACTTCATCACCTGCACCTGCAACGGTTCGACCTTCTCCTCGGTGACGTACTTCATCACCTGCATCTGCACCTGGCGGACCTGCTCCTCCGGCACCATCCGGCAGACGGTGACCGGCACCTTGTTGTCGACCCGCTCCACGACCTTGCGGACGGTTTGGACCGGCACGTGGCGGGTGGCGGTCTCGGCGACCATCTTCATGGTCTGGACGGGCACCTGCTGGACGACCTGCTCATCGACGTAGCGGACCGTCTGCACCGGCACCTTCTGCGTGACAACGCGGTTGACGTAGGTCGTCTCCTGCACCTGCACCGGCGTGTAGGTGGGCTGGTAGACGCGGTTCACCTGATTGACGACCGCGCCCGGATTCATCTGCCACACCCAGCCGCCCCGCTGCACCACGGCGAGACCCGTGGAGGGGTCGATGGCGTAGCTGGCGGGAACCCAGCCGAGTGACGTCGTGCCCGGCGTGACGACGGGCGTGACGGTGTCGACGGCTTGGCTGCCGACGGAGTAGGCCGTCCGCATCTGCGTGACCGGCTCGGTCACGGTGTAGGCCTGCTCCCGCTCGCTCGTCTCGTAGATCGGCTTGCGGACCGTGGAGACCTGCTGCTGCACCACGGTCTCGTACACCGGCTTCATCACCGTGTACTGCTCCTCGCGGGTGGCCGTCTCGACCACGTCGCGGGTGACGTCGTAGCTGCGGTCCTGGATCTGCGTCTCGTAGACCGGCTTCATCACCGTGGTCCGCTCCTCGCGGGTCTGCGTCTCCCACACGGGGCGCTGTACGGTGTAGCGACGCTCCTGTGTCTGCGTCTCCCAGACCGGCTTTTGCACCGTGTAGGTCTTCGAGTCGTAGACGGTCTCGTACGACACGCGGTAGGCGGTGACCTGCTGCTCGTCGTATACGGTTTGGTAGTCGAGCCGATAGGTCTGCGTGGCGACCGGGGCCGGGGCGACGACGGCGTCACCACAGCACTGGGCCCGCGCGATCCGCATGGCGGGCGCCTGCGGTGCGACGACGAGGGTGAGGCACGCCAGCGACAGCAGGCGGCGAGAGGCGTTCGAACGGCGGCCGAACGGGGTCATGGATTGGCTCCTAAAAAGACCCTTCGAGACTAATCAGATGTACGCAGGCTTCAACCGAAAGGTTGAGAAAAAAACCGCGTTTTTTCCCGAAAAATGGCCCCCCGTCCCTCACGAACGGCGCAACCCGTCCATCTTACGGGAGCAGGGAAGGGCTTCGTGGATGCCCGTCGCTCAGTGACGGGCCTACGCCTTGCGATCGAGCAGGCGGCGGCTGCGCGGGTCGAGGGCAGCAAGGCTCGGGATCGCATACCGCATCCCATGGCTGTCGGTCACGAAGGCGGCGCCGTCCGGCTGGGTGACGAGGTCGTCGGCATGAACCACCTTGAATCGGTGCGGGCCGCGGTCGGTCATCACCGTCCACTCCGCCGGCTCCCCATCGGACACTGCCTCGATCCGCTCGATCACCGGCAGAAACTCCCGCTGAGCGAGCTCCGTCTCGAGGATCTTCCGCAGCGGGGCGGCGACGGCGGCGAGTGACTCGATCCAGGCCAGTTCACCGCCGTCGGCCGCGACGATCGCGGCCGGCCCCACCGGTGCCGACACGGGAAACGCGCGGAGCACGTCGACGTTCGAGTGCCGCCCACCGCTGGCGTCGATGAAATCGAGACGGCCGTGGGCATGCCGCTCGAGCCGCCAGCCGGCGGGGGCCGTGCCGATCTGCGGCATCGTATCGGGTGGACCGTCGGTCGTCGTGTGGTGCATGGGGTGTTGGAGGCTCCGGAACGAGGTCAGGGGGTCAGGTGCCGGCGGTCGTCTCGCTCTCTTCCATCTGTGCCCGATAGAGCCGGGCATAGGCGCCGTCGCGCGCGAGCAGCTCGTCGTGTGTTCCCATCTCGATGATCCGGCCGGCATCGAGTACCACGAGCCGATTGGCCCGCCGGAGCGTGGAGAGGCGATGGGCGATCGCGATCGTCGTGCGGCCGGTCACGAGCCGGTCGATCGCGGCTTGGATGACCGCCTCTGTCTCGGCATCCACGCTCGACGTGGCCTCGTCGAGGATCAGGATCCGCGGATCGACGAGCAATGCACGAGCGATCGAGAGCCGCTGTCGCTCACCCCCGGAAAGCGACCCGCCCCGCTCACCCACGCGGGAGTCGTAGGCCAACGGCTGGGCGAGGATGAAGTCGTGGGCCCCCGCGGCCCGCGCCGCCTCGACGATCCTGTCGCGGGAGGCATCGGGCCGGCCGTAAGCGATGTTTTCCGCGATCGTGCCGAAGAACAGGAACGGCTCCTGGAGCACGCAGCCGAGGTTGTGGCGGTAGTCGGCGATGGACAGGTCGCGGAGGTCGATACCATCGACCTTGATCGAACCGCTCGACGGGTCGTAGAAGCGGCAGACGAGGTTGGCGAGCGTCGACTTGCCGGAGCCGCTCGTCCCGACGAGGCCGATCATCTCTCCCGGCTCGATCACGAGATCGATCCCGTGGAGCACCTCGCGGGCGCCGTACCGGAAGTGCACGCCCGAGATCTCGATGCGGCCCTCGATCCGGCCCGGCTTCACGGGATGGGGGGGCTCGGCGACGGACGGCGTGCAGTCGAGGATCTCGAAGATCCGCTGCGCCCCAGCCGCGGCCCGCTGCGTCGCCGGCACCATGCGGATCATCGACTCCACGCGGCCGTAGAAGCGGGCGATGTAGGCGAGGAACGCTGTCAGGCCGCCCACCGTCACGCCGCCGCCGAACACGAGCCAGGCGCCGGCGGCCCAGACGCACAGCAGGCCGAGTTCGTTGAACAGCGTCACGAGCGGGCCGCAAAACGACCAGACGACGTTGACGCGGTCGTTGGCGTCGAGCACCCGGTCGTTGGCGGCGACGAACCGGTCGATCTCCCGCGACTCCTGGGCGAACGCCTTGACCACGCGGATGCCGGGAATCGTGTCTGCCAGCACGCTGGTCATGTCGCCCCAGGCCGCGCTCGCCCGGCCGAAGCCGCGGCGGAGCCGTTCGCGGACGGAATAGACGAGCCAGACGACGAACGGGAAGGGCACGAGCGTGAGCAGTGCCAGCCGGGGATTCAGCCAGATCAGCACCCCGACCGTGAGCACCATCAGCATCACGTTCGAGGCGAATTCGATGAGGTTGACCGACAGGAAGACGTTGATGCGATCGGTGTCGCTGCCGACACGTGAGATCAGGTCCCCCGTGCGCCGCCCTTGGAAGAAGTCGAGCGACAGCCGCTGGATGTGGGCGTAGGTCCGCACCCGGAGTCCGGCGGCGATCCGCTCGCTCACCCAGGCGAGCGTCCATGTCTGGACCCAGGCCAGCAGCCAGGCGATGAAGGCCGCCGCCGTCAGCCCGCCGAGATACCACCACACCGCCGAGAAGGGCACGGGCTGGCCCGACTGCCTGGGAATCAGCACGTCGTCGACCAGGGGCATCGTGAGATAGGGGGGCACGAGCGCGGCGGACGTGCTGGCCAGGGAGAGCACGACGCCGAGCGAGGCCATTCGCCAGTGCGGCTTGGCGAAGACGAGCAGCCGTGCGAGCGCCCGCCACGAGGCGAGGCCGCCACCGGGCAAGGGACCATCGTCGTCGGCACGGCCGCGGGCGGGAGCGCCGGTGACCGGTTCGCTCGCCTCCTCCGGGGCCCTCCGGGGCGGCAGCGGGACCGCGGGCGTGGCGACCTCGCCGCTGCGGGATCCCTGGAGCGCGTCGAACGCGTCCTCGAGCAGGTGCACCCCCTTCGCCTTCGCCGGCGTGAACAGCCAGCGGGCCACCACGCGTCCATGCTCCGCGAGCTCGATCCTTCCCACCGCCGAGCGGAGATGGACGTCGAGCTGCGAGTGGTCACCCAGGGTCCAGGAGCGCGGCCCGGGTGTCGTGACGGCGGCGGCGTCGGCGGAGGCGGGGGTGTCTGCGATCAGTCGGCGGTCGGTCAGCGCGATCCAGCCGTCGGCAAACCGCAGCCGGCCATCGAGGTCGAATCGACAGGTGGCAAGCAGCTGTTCGCCGGAGTCGAGCCGGACCATGTCGCCCCACGGGAGCCCCGTGCCCCGGCGGGATGTGTCTCCGGGAGGTGAGTTTGCCAAAGGGGCTGTTGCTGCCATGAAATCCGTTGTTTCGCCCGAAAAATGGGGCATTTTCGCCGTGGAACCCGATTGGAAGGGCAATCAGGATTCGCGGCACAGAAAGTTGCGTGGCTTTCCGAAGATACCTAAATTAACGTGTGTTCTACGGTCAGTTCCCGCACGCTCCGGTTTTCAAGCCTGGCGCGCCACTTTGAAAAACATTCCCGCCTCCCGCCCCACCGTGACCGTCCGGTTCGGCTCGTTGTCAATTCTTCAATGATTCCGGCCCGGCTGTTCGGCGTCGAACCTGCGTCTGCAAGCCGTTCCCAGCGGGGTGCGGATTGCCATGCCCAGCGGCACGCGGAATGCATCTCGTCTCGGGTGGCGAAAAAAGTTTCGCTTTCGGCGCACGGAAGCGTAAACTTTTCGCCAGCCGCTGCGAAGCCGAACTCGCGTGAGCGTGGTCGGTGGATCCAGCGGTGTGGTTCGATTCATGGTGCCACGGGAAACGGGCATCGCAAGCGAACGCGCGTCCGTGTGGCGTGCGGCGATGCAATCCGGTCCTGCGGTGTAGGAATCCTTTCTTCCCATGGCCACTGCGGCCGGTCGATTGTTCGACGGGAATCCCTCCCTCACGTTGTCTTCAAGCCTGCCGGCCGACACTCGTGTCGCCGCGGGCACCCCGCCTGCGGCTCCAGATTGCCAGCCGCCGCCCTGACGCCTCCAGACGTCGGGTCAGCACGGATGTCTGCCCTTGCAGACAGGATTGCGTCGGCGACGCGCCGCCGCAGTCCCGCTGTCATACGTGCGGCCTCCCTGCCAGGCACATCCGCCGGAATGTCCGGTGGCTGGTGGAGGCGCACAACCCCAGATTCCTGCACGCGTCTGCATGGAATCGAATAGGCATTCAAATCCTTCCATGGAGATTCTGTCGCTCAAGGCTCTGCGCGGTCCCAATCAGTGGGCATCGTTTCCCTGCCTCGAGGCCTGGGTCGATCTCGGCCGGCTCGAGGATTTCCCGTCGCACACGCTGCCCGGCTTCAACGACCGCATCATGGCGTGGCTGCCCACCATGATCGAGCACCGCTGCTCGATCGGTGAGCGCGGGGGGTTCTTCGAGCGGCTGCGCACGGGCACCTGGATGGGCCATGTGCTCGAGCACGTCACGCTGGAGATCCAGTCGCTCGCGGGCACGCCGGTGGGGTATGGCCGGGCCCGCGAGGCCAACACCCGCGGCGTCTACAAGGTCGTGATCGAATACAAGGAGGAGTCGTTCGCAATCGAGTGCTTCCATGCGGCGCATCGACTGGTCATGGCCGCGATCGATGACACGCCGTTCGACGTGGCCGGGGAGGTGAAGCGGCTGCGGAAGTTCCTGCTCGACGTGCAACTCGGCCCCAGCACGCGGTCGATCGTCGAGGCAGCGGTGGCCCGGGGCATCCCCGTGCGGCGGCTCAACGAGGGCTCGCTCGTGCGGCTCGGCCATGGCGCAAAGCAGCGCCGGATCATGGCGAGCGAGACCGACGCTACCAGCGCGGTCGGCGAATCGATCGCTCAAGACAAGGAGCTGACACGGGCATTGCTCGCCGAGTCGGGCATTCCCGTGCCCGAGGGGCGACCCGTGGATGATGCGGCTGATGCCTGGAAGGTCGCCGCGGAGATCGGCACGCCCGTCGTGGTGAAACCGCGGTATGGCAACCAGGGGCGGGGGGTGTCGGTGAACCTCTCGGGGCAGGCCGAGGTGGAGAAGGCCTGGCAGATCGCCCGCGCGGAGGATTCGTCGGTCGTCGTGGAGCGGTTCGTGGCCGGTGACGACCATCGACTGCTCGTGGTCGGCGGCAGGATGGTCGCCGCCGCCCGACGGTATCGGCCCGCCGTGGTGGGCGACGGCGTGCGCACGGTGTGGCAGCTCGTGGATGCGGTGAACGAGGATCCGCGGCGGTGCGGAGACCATGCCGACGTGCTTTCGCCGATCCCGATCGACGAGGTGGCCCGCGCCGTGCTCGCCGAGCAGGGGCTCACGCCGGAGAGCGTGCCCGCCTCCGAGCGGGTGGTGTTCCTGAGGCAAAACGCAAACTTGAGCACGGGCGGCACCGCGGAAGACGTGACCGACGCCGTACATCCGGAGGTGGCCGCCCGGGCCGTCGAGGCGGCCCGAATCGTGGGGCTCGACGTGGCCGGCGTCGACATCGTGACCACCGACATCGCACGGACGCTCGAGTCGCAGCGAGGCGCGGTGATCGAGGTCAACGCGGCCCCGGGGCTGCGGATGCACCTGCAGCCCACGGTGGGCACGCCGCGAGACGTTGGCCGAGCCGTCGTCGACGCGATGTTCGCCGAAGGGGAGAACGGCCGTATCCCCACGGCCGCAGTGACGGGCACCAACGGCAAGACGACGGTGGTGCGGCTCTTGTCCCACATTTCCGCCACCGCCGGCGCCACGGTCGGCACGACCTGCACCGAGGGGGTCTGGATCGGCGGCCGGCAGATCGATGCCGGTGACTGCAGTGGACCGCAGAGCGCGCGACGCGTGCTGGCCAACCCGACGGTGACGACGGCGGTGCTCGAGACCGCTCGCGGCGGCATCCTCCGCGAGGGCTGTGGTTTCGATCGCTGCGACGTGGCGGTGGTCACCAACATCGGCCAGGGGGATCACCTCGGCATCGGTGAGATCGATACGCCCGAGAAGCTCGCCTGGGTGAAGGGGGCGATCGTCACGGCGGTGCGGCCCGGCGGCGCCGCCGTGCTCAACGCGGCCGATCCGCTCGTGGTCGACATGAAGAAGTGGTGCAAGGGTGAGGTCGTCTACTTCGCCCTCGATCCGGCCAATCCGCTCGTCGTGGAACACCTTGCCGCCGGCGGCCGCGCGGCCACCGTCCGCGAGGGGTGGGTCGTGCTCTGCGACGGCCCCCGTGAAACGCGGCTGGCACAGCTCGAGAAGGTGCCATTGGTGCACAAGGGGCGGGTGCCGTTCCAGGTCGAGAATGCGCTGGCCGCCGCCGCCGCCGCATGGCGGCTCGGTGTGCCGCTGGAACTCGTTCGCATCGGCCTCGAGACCTTCGCGAGCAACGCCGACGGCTCACCGGCGCGGTTCAACCTGCTCGACCTCGAGGGGGTGTCGATCGTGGTCGACTACGGCCACAACGTGCCGTCGCTCGAGCAGATCTGTCGGGTGATTCGCGGCCTGCCGCACGGCCGACGGATCGCGGTGTATTCAGCGGCGGGCGACCGCCGCGACGAAGACATGCTCGACCAGGGCCGCTTGCTCGGTGCGGAGTTCGACCGCGTGGTCGTCTATGAAGACGCCTACATCCGCGGCCGGCAGCCGGGGGACATCACCCGGCTCATCGGGCTGGGGATCGAATCCGCGGCCACGCCGCGGGCCGTGGCCGCCGAGGCCGGGGGCACCTGGGCCTGTTCGGTTCAGCTCGTGCTCGAGTCGGCCCGGCCGGGCGACCTCGTGCTGGTGCAGGCCGACGTCGCCCAGGATGCCATGCCCTGGCTGATGGAAAAATACGGCAGCCGCCTCCGGGAAACCACGCTCGACGAGATGGCTGCGACGGTCGTCGCCCGCCGGCTCGCGTAGGCAGGTAGCGTGTAGTTGCAGACTGGCAGTCTGCACGCGGTGGCACCGCCACACGGCATCGCGTTGCCTGAACGAGTCGCGCACCGCGTTCCGCAGAGTACCACTCTGCGGCTATACGGTGCTATTTGAGCCCCGGGCGGCGGTCGAGCGCGCCGCGGACGCCGAGCTGCTCGGGATGACGGGCGATCTTGTCGGTGAACACGCGGACGTCGTCCACGATCGGCCGGAGCTCCCGTGTGAGGTTGTTGACGTTGGCCGCCGCCTGGGCGAGGTCGTCGTAGACCTTCGGGTCGCGGACGAGCTTGCCGAGCGTGCCCTCCGACTCGTTGAGCGCGCGGGTGAAGAAGGTGGCCTGCTGGAGCACCTCGTCGAGCCGGCCGATCGTCTTGTCGACCTGGGCCACCATGCCCTCGCCCCGCTCACCGAGCGGCCGTGTGAGCCCTTCGAGGTTCCGCAGATTGCGATCGGCCGTGTCCACCGTCGTGCCGATGCCCTGCACGGTGGTGCGGAGGTCGTTCATCACTGCCGGCAGGCCGTTGAGCGTCTCCTTCAGATTCGCGCGGGCGTTGGCGTCGCCCATCACGTCGTTGATGTTGTCCATCGCCAGGCTGAAGGCGTCGAGGGCCTTCTCCGTCTTCGCCACCATCTTGGCGAAGGTGTCGTCCTCACCGAGCAGGAGCCGGTCGAGGTTGGCCGAGAGCTTCGTCACCGACTCGCTCGCCTGCGTGAGTGACTCCAAGGCCGAGCCGAGCTTCGGTTCCAGCGTGGCGAAGACCTCGAACGGATCGCGGGAGACGGCCCCCACGAGCACCTCCTCGGGCGAGATTCGCTGCCGCGGCGGCACGACCCGGCCAGGCACGAGTTGAATCTCGGCGTCGCCCAGCAGCGTGGTGGCGATCCGCGGTTGCTCGTCCCGGTAGATCGGCACGTACGAGTCGATGTCGGCCACGACGCTCACGCCCCCCTTCTCGTCGAGCTCCACGTCGGCCACGCGGCCCACCAGGATCCCGTTCTTGCGCACCGGCGTGCCGTTTGACACGCCACGGGCGTCGGCGAAGCTCATCTTGAGCGGATAGGTCGCCTGCACCAGCGAAGGGAGGTCGCCGAACAGCACGATCAGGATGCCGGCGATGATGGCCGTCGCCAACACCACCACGCCCACGCGGAATTGCATCATGCGGTCGTTCATGTCGCCTCCTCCTGGTCGTCGTCTCCGTCCGTGTCGTCGTCGGCTGGCTGACCCTGGTTCGCCAGACCCTGCTCCTCGAGCAGCTCCGTCAGCCGATTGCCCGCCCTTCCCTCGATGAACTGGCGCACGCGCGGGTCGCGGCTGCGATCGAGTTCCGCGGGAGTGCCGTCGAACACGATCTGTGGTTCGTCGGGCCCGAGCCGAAAGAGCGGGTAGAGCATGATGATCCGGTCGGCCACCTTGCGTGCCGTCGACATGTCGTGCGTGACGACCACGCTGGTCACCCGCGGCCGTGCCCTCACCCGGAGGATCAGCTCGTTGATCACGTCGGTCATGATCGGATCGAGTCCGGTGGTCGGCTCGTCGTAGAGCACGAGCTGGGGATCGAGGGCCAGGGCCCGGGCGAGGCCGGCCCGCTTCCGCATGCCACCCGAGAGTTGCACGGGCTTCTTGGGAAGCACCGACCGCGGCAGGCCCACCTCGTCCACGAGCGTGCCGACGATCGTGCTGATCTCCCGCTCGGAGAGGCGCGTGTGCTCGCGGAGCGGAAATGCGACGTTGTCGGTGATCGTGTGGCTGTCGAAGAGGGCGGCCCCTTGGAAGACGAAGCCGTATTTCGTGCGCAGGTGGGCGAGCTGCCGGTCGTTCATTCGCAGGAGCGATCGCCCCTCGAACGCGACGTCACCCTCGGTCGGTCGCACGAGGCCGATCATCGTCTTCAGCAGCACCGTCTTGCCGCAGCCGCTCTCGCCGAGCACCACGAGCGTTTCTCCAGCGTTCAGTTCGAGCGAGATGTCGCGGAGCACCTGCTGGCTGCCAAATCGCACGCCGAGCCCGTCGACCCGCAAGACTGGCGGCTCGGCCTCGGCGGTCGATCGGGATCTGGAGGGGGCGGCTGTGGGCATCGGACGGTCGCGAGGGTCAGAGCAGCTTGCGGGGCCCTTCGGGCCGGAAGAAGTCGTGGAAGTTGTTGAGCCCGATTCCGAGGAACAGGTCGAGCACGAGGATCAGAACGAACGAATGCACGAAGGCATTGGTGGCGGCCCGCCCCACGCCCTCGGCGCCAGGGGCGCAGTGGAAGCCGTGGTGGCAGCTGACCAGGGCGATCGCCGCGCCGAAAAACAGGCTTTTGAAGATGCCCATCAAAAAGTCGAAGGCATCGACGTAGGCCCGGGAGTTTTCCCAGTAGTGGTGGTAGTCGATCCCCAGCAGCACGTGCGAGTAGAGATACCCACCGAGCACACCCATGAAATCGGCCATCACCGTGAGCGACGGGATGAGCACGAGGCAGCCGAGAAACCGGGGTACGACCAGGTAGTAGATCGGGTTGGCACCCATGCTCTCGAGCGCGTCGATCTGCTCGGTCACCCGCATCGTGCCGAGCTCGGCCGCCATCGCGCTGCCGACGCGGCCGGCGAGCATGGTGGCCGCAAGCACCGGGCCGAGCTCGCGGACGAGCGAGAGGTTGATCACGGAACCGAGCCGGGTCTCGAGGCCCAGCGCCTTGAACTGCGCGTAGCTCTGCACGGCGAGTACCATGCCGATGAAGAGGCCCGTGAGCGCGACCACCGGGAGCGACATCACGCCGATCTGGTAGAAGCTCGGCAGGAGCACGTCGCGCCGCTGTCGCCGGGCGAACATCCAGCCGAACGTTTGTAGCGTGAAGATCGCCACGTCGCCGATGCCGGCGACGCTCGACATCGCGAAGCCGCCGAGGTTGGCGACCATCCCGGTGAGCCAGCCGTTGAGGGCCGGCGCCGGTGCGGCTGTGGGTGAGGAATCGGCCATGGCGAGCGCGTCCGTGAGGGCGTGCGCAGTCGAGGCGCACCAAGCCCTGCCGGTCGTATCGGCCATGCCGGTCGGGCAGCATGAGCCGACTGTGGCGGCCCTGCGGCGCCGCGGCAATCTGGGCAGGCTGCGTCAGGCGGCGCGGCGGTGGGCGATCTCAGGGAAGGCCTCGGTGTGGGCCTGGCCGCCCTGCGCGCGGATCCCGAGCAGCGTGAGGAGCCCGCGGCGACAGCGGCGGAAGGGCACGGCGACGCAGCGATGGGCCCGGATCCACCAGGGCCGGAGCCGCTCGAGGTCGGCGGCGGTGGCTGAGATCTGGTCGGGACGATGCCGCAGTCGGTGTTTGAGCAGGTGGTAGTCGTCGCACCGCTGCAGGAGTCGCAGCAGGCCGCCGCAGAGGTGGGCAGCGAGACGGTTCGACCGCGGCAGGGCGAACGAGATCTGAAAGTCGATCAGATGCGGTCGTCCGTCGTCATCGACGAGAATGTTTTCCCGCTTGTGGAGATCGACGTGGGCCACGCCACGACGATGGGCCTCCGCCAGGAGCGCGGCAAGACGCGGGAAGAACTGGTCGTTTACTCGCTCTTCTTCCGCGAGCGCATGCCCCTCGATCCACTCGTGGGCGACCGCGTTGGTGAGCCGTCGGCCGTCGGCCTCCACGGGCCCGAGCGACACCGGGATGCCGTCGATGCCCGCGAGCCGTTCCATGAATCGCTCTTCGCGCCGGGCGAGCAGCCGGCCCAGCCAGGCCATGGGGAGCACGAGGATCGGCTGCCGGCGGTTGAACTTGCAGATCGCCTTGCGGGATGCCGAGGCGTAGATGGCGGATGCCGCCCAGGAGTCGTGCTTGAGGGTTTCGAGCCTGTAAAACGACTCGCCTTGCATGCAGATAGTGCGCGGTGGCTCGTGTCTCCCGAGCGCCCGAAACACCGCTGGCCGCGGCCGGGCCGCCGCAGGCAGCTCCGCCACGTGGATCCCCAGACCACCCGCCTGCATCGCCATCCGGCTTCCCCCGCCTCGAGGAATGGGCGGCAGGAGAGCCGCCCCAAGGGGGAGGATCGACTCACTGGGCCGATTCCTGCGGCACACGCGGAGCAATCGGCAGGGATTGCCAGGGTTGCCGGGCCGTAGGCCCGTCACTCCGTGACGGGCTGCCCGTTGCGGAGCAACGGGCCTACGGACGGGCGGAGGCGGACAACGGCACGACGGAGCCCGTCAGGAGACCGAGCCTTCGCCGGGACCGGCGGCGACCGGCTCGGCCGTCACCAGGCCCTTGAACGAGAGCTGCTTCTTGCCGGCAACCTCGATGCAGTCGACCTGGATCGTGTCCTTGCCCTCGAACTCGCCCTTGAGAAGCTCCTCGCTGACCGGATCCTCGATGAAGTTCTCGAGGGCACGACGCAGGGGCCGGGCGCCGAAGTCGGTATCGGAGCCCTTCTTGATGAGGAACTTCTTCGCCTCGTCGGTGAGTTCGAGCTTCAGACCGCGCTCGTCGAGCCGCTCGCGAACCTTTGCCAACTCGATGTCGATGACCTGCTTGAGATCCTCGACAGTGAGGTGGTGGAACACGATCACGTCGTCGAGCCGATTCAGGAACTCCGGCCGGAAGACCTTCTCGATCCGCTCGTTCACACGGCCCTTCATGCCCTCGTAACTGGCGTCGTCGTCGGGCTTCTGGAAGCCGAAGGCGGCCTCGTTCTTGATCGCCTCGGCGCCTGCATTCGTCGTCATGATGATGATCGTGTTGCGGAAATCGACGTTGCGACCGAACGAGTCGGTGAGCCGCCCCTCCTCCATCACCTGGAGGAGCATGTTGAACACGTCGGGATGAGCCTTCTCGATCTCGTCCAGCAAGACCACGGCGTAGGGGCGGCGGCGGATCTTCTCCGTGAGCTGCCCCCCCTCCTCGAAGCCCACATAGCCCGGCGGCGCACCGATGAGCCGGCTGACGTTGTGCTTCTCCATGTATTCGCTCATGTCGATCTGGATGAGCGCATCGGCGTCGCCGAACATGAACTGGGCGAGGGCTTTGGCGAGCAGCGTCTTGCCCACGCCCGTGGGGCCGGCGAACACGAACGAGCCGATCGGCCGCTTCGGATCCTTGAGCCCGGAGCGGCTGCGACGGACCGCCTTCGACACGCTCTTGATCGCGGCCTCCTGGCCGATGACCTTCTTGTGCAGCTCGCCCTCCATGCCCATGAGCCGGGCCTGGTCTTCAGTGGACATCCGCGTGAGCGGGATGCCCGTCATCTTGGAGACGACCTCGGCCACGACCTCCTCGTCGACCACGCCGTCGGTCTCGCGCGACTTGTCGCGCCAGTCGCGGGTCATGGCCTGCTTCTTCTTCTTGAGCTTGTCGGCCTGGTCACGGAGCGCCGCCGCCTTCTCGAAATCCTGGTTGGCGACCGCCTCCTCCTTCTCCTTGTTGAGCCGCTCGACCTCCTCGTCGATCTCCTTCAGGTCTGGCGGCTTCGTCATCGCCTTGAGCCGCACGCGGGCCCCGGCCTCGTCGATCACGTCGATCGCCTTGTCGGGGAGGCAGCGGCCGGTGATGTAGCGGCTCGAGAGATCGACGGCGGCCTCGAGAGCGGCGTCGGAGATGCTCACGCGGTGGTGGCTCTCGTAGCGGTCGCGGAGCCCCTTGAGGATCTCCACGGCCTCTTCCTTCGTGGCCGGCTCCACCATGATGATCTGGAAGCGGCGGTCGAGGGCCGAGTCCTTCTCGATGTATTTCCGGTACTCGTCGAGCGTCGTGGCGCCGATGCACTGGATCTCGCCGCGGGCCAGGGCCGGCTTGAGCACGTTGGATGCGTCGATCGCCCCTTCCGCGCCGCCTGCGCCCACGAGCGTGTGCAATTCGTCGATGAACAGGATCGTGTTCTTCGCCCTGCGGACCTCGTTCATCACCGCCTTGATCCGCTCCTCGAACTGCCCGCGGTACTTCGTGCCGGCGACCATCATCGCCAGGTCGAGCACGACGATCCGCCGGTCGGCGAGGATCTCCGGCACGTTGCCGTCGACTACCCGCTGGGCGAAGCCCTCGACGATCGCCGTCTTGCCGACGCCCGCCTCGCCGAGCAGCACCGGGTTGTTCTTCGTGCGGCGGCAGAGGATCTGCACCGCCCGTTCGATCTCCTTCTCGCGGCCGATCACCGGGTCGAGTTTGCCCTGGCGGGCGAGCTCCGTGAGATCGCGGCCGAAGCTGTCGAGCGCGGGGGTCTTGCTCTTGCCCGCCTTCGGACTGCCCTCGCCGCCGCCGCCGCCGGCGCCGGCCGGTTGCCGGCCGCCCATGCCGGCCCGCTCGCTGCCCTCGCCCTCCATGCCGTGGCCGAGCAGGTTGAGCACCTCCTCGCGGACGTCCTCGAGCTTCAGGCCGAGGTTCATCAGCACCTGGGCCGCCACCCCCTCCTGTTCGCGGAGCAAACCGAGGAGGATGTGCTCAGTGCCGACGTAATTGTGGTTGAGGTTGCGGGCCTCCTCCATCGAATACTCGATCACCTTCTTGGCCCGGGGCGTCTGCGGAAGCTTGCCCATCGTCACCATGTCGGGACCGCTTTGCACGAGCTTCTCCACCTCCATGCGGATTTTCCGCAGGTCGATGTCGAGGTTCTTGAGCACGTTGGCGGCGACGCCGCTGCCCTCCTTGATCAGCCCGAGCAGCACATGCTCGGTGCCGATGTATTCATGGTTGAATCGCTGGGCCTCCTGATTGGCCAGCTGCATCACCTTGCGGGCGCGGTCGGTGAAACGCTCGTACATGGGCTCTGATTCCTTCCCGGCTGTCTGTTCTGCAGGAGCGGCGGGTGCCATTTCGGCAGCCCCCGCCGCGGTCATATCTATCCTATGCAAACCCTACGCCAACTCTTCGGAAACCGTTCGCGTGCGCGTCCGGTGGCAGGGAGGCGTTTGCAGAGGGAACGCCGAATTCTAGGGGGACACCGCCGGAATGTCTGTGGCGGATGCCGCAGCGCGGCGGAAACCGCGGATTCCACGGGTTCGTGCCGCTCCCGAGCAGGTGACGGACAGCCGTGACGATCGGGTCAGGCCGCGGCCGTGCGTTGGCCGGGGTCGTCGTCTGCGTGCGGCTGCAGCGCCAGAATCGCCGGCTCGGGCGCGTTTGTCGGCGACCGGCCATCGGCGTCGATTCGTCCGAGCTCCCGGACAATGGCCGCCTGCCAGATGTGGCCGGCGTCGGCTCGGGAGAGCTGGTCGAGCGCCGCCCGGGCCTCGTCGAGCCGGCCCACGCGGCGGAGCAGCGTGCCGAGCAGGAGCTGGGCCTCGCCGTCAGTGGCATCCCGCTGCAGCAGCGTTCGCAGCGTCGACTCCGCGGTGAGCCAGTCGTGGGCCAGGTAGGCGTTCCGGGCCTTGACGTAGAGTGTGTCCGACTCGGCATCGCGTCCGGCGGCGAGCGGCGGCGGAAACGCGGAGACCGCCGAGGCGGTGGCCAGTGCCCAGATCACGGCCGTCGCCGCCCAGACCGCGAGCCGTGCCGGCAGTTCGATCAGGTCCGACCAGATCCAGGTGGTAAGCACGGCGATGTCGAGCGTGAGGGCGAACCCGACGGCGACGACGAGCCCGGGCAGGCTCCCCCGCAGCCAGAGCCAAGGCAGGCCCGGCCAGAGCAGGGTGAGGTAGCGGGCGGCACGCATGGCGTCGGCTCACGGGGCGGAGGGGGGCGGGAGTCTAGGAGCCGAACCGCGTTTCGCAAAGCCATATACTGAACGGCAGATCGCAACCGGGAGCCGTGGTCGCCGGCTCGGGGGCGGTACAAGTCTTGTCGCGGGACCTCGAAGACTCGGTCCAAATGCTCCTCGAGCTTGCACCGACCCCCTCGCCTACCCCGTTTGGTTTGCCGTGTCAGCAGACGTGAGTGATTGATAGTTCGACGCGCTGAGATTGAGAGCCGCCGCTCAACCCAGGAAAACCATGCAGACCAGTGAAGGTGGGCAGGGTGGTGTGGCTGGCGGTTTTGGACGATAATCGTTGAGAGATCCGCCACGTGGACATGCAACGACACCGCTCATGAAGGCGTTTATCGCGGCGGTCACAGTGGCCTCGTCCCTGACGGCCGCCGCGGCCGATCGACCGAGCTACAACCGTGACATCCGGCCGATCCTGTCGGACGCCTGCTTCGGCTGCCACGGGCCCGACGAGCATGATCGCAAGGGGGGGCTGCGGCTCGACGTTCCGCAGCCCGAACAGGCCACGACCGACTCAGGGCTGCCAGCGATCGTGCGGGGCAAGCCGGAGGAGAGCGAACTGATCTCGCGGATCCTGGCAGACGACCCCGACGTGGTCATGCCGCCGCCGGAGAGCCACAAGACGCTCTCGATCGAACAGAAGCGGATGATTCGGCGATGGATCGCCGACGGGGCGGCCTACGAGCCGCACTGGGCGTATCTCGCCCCCGTACGGCCCGAGGTGCCGGCCGTGAGCAACGCGGTCTGGCCGAAGAACGACATCGACCGGTTCGTGCTCGCCCGCCTGGAGAAGGAAGGCCTCGCCCCCGCGGCCGAAGCCGATCGCTTCACGCTGATCCGCCGCCTCTCGCTCGACCTCACCGGACTGCCGCCGACGCGGGCCGAAGCAGAGGCCTTTCTCGCCGATACGTCGCCACATGCCTACGACAAGCTCGTCGATCGCCTCCTCGCCTCACCCCATTACGGCGAACGGATGGCCATCGACTGGCTCGACGCGGCCCGCTACGCCGACACCAACGGCTTTCAGGTCGATCGTGACCGGGAGAATTGGCCGTGGCGCGACTGGGTGATCGCCGCCTTCAACGCCAACATGCCGTTCGACCGGTTCACGATCGAGCAGCTCGCGGGCGACCTGCTCCCCGAGCCCACCCGCGCGCAGCGGATCGCCACGGGCTTCCACCGCAACCACATGCTCAACGAGGAGGGGGCCATCATCGCCGAGGAGTTCCTCGCCGAATTGACGGGCGACCGTGTGGAGACGACGGCCACCGTTTGGCTCGGGCAGACCTTCAATTGCTGCCGCTGCCACAACCACAAGTTCGACCCGCTCACACAGGCCGACTTCTACGCGCTCAAGGCCTTCTTCAACAACGTGAACGAGTCGGGCATCGGCAATTACGAGGCCCATATCCGCGTCAACGCCCCTCCGTTCCTGAAAATCCCGACGCCCGAGCAGGAGGCGACGCTCGCCGACCTCTCGGCACGGATCGCCGCCGCCGGACGAAATCTGGAAGCAGCCAAGGCGGAACGGACGGCGCGTGGGGACGAAGCGGCGCGCGGCGACGCCCCCGATTCCGTGGCGGCCGTTTCCGACCCCGTCGCGGTCGCGGAACAGGAACTCCAGCGGGCACGGCAGGCTCATGGCGACTTCGAGCACTCGATCCCCACCGCCCTCGTGATGGAAGAGTTGCCCACGCCGCGTCAGACGTTCATCCTCAACCGCGGCAGCTACATGACCCCCGGCGAGGAGGTCACTGCCGCCACGCCCGGCGTTCTCCCCCCGATGGACGCCGACCTGCCGAGGAACCGGCTCGGGCTCGCCGCATGGCTCGTGGCTCCGGACAACCCACTCACGGCCCGCGTGACCGTGAATCGCCACTGGCAGGCGCTCTTCGGCACGGGGCTCGTGGCCACGACGGAAGACTTCGGCTCGCAGGGATCCCCGCCGAGCCATCCCGAACTCCTCGATTGGCTGGCCGTCGAGTTCCGCGAGTCGGGCTGGGACGTCAAGCGTCTCATCAGGCTGATCGTGACGAGCGCGACCTACCGGCAGCAGTCGGCGCTCCCTCCGGGCCTGGAGCAGCGCGACCCACAGAACCGACTCCTGGCCCGCGGCCCGCGGTTCCGGCTCCAGGCGGAGTTTGTCCGCGATCAGGCGCTGGCCGCGGCCGGCCTGCTCGTGCCGCGGATCGGCGGACCGTCGGTAAAGCCCTACCATCCGCCGGGGCTCTACGAGCAGGTCGTGAACCAGAAGGACAACCCCGAAGCCACCTACGAGCAGGGCACCGGCCCCGACCTCCACCGCCGCAGCTTCTACACCTATTGGAAGCGATCGGTGCCGCATCCCGCGATGCTGGCCTTCGACATGCCCTTTCGGGAAACCTGCTCCGTGAAGCGGTCTCGCACGAACACGCCGATGCAGGCCCTCACGCTCATGAACGACCCGACGTTCGTGGAGGCGTCGAAATTCCTCGCCGCGCGGATGATCCACGAAGGCGGGAGCGAGGCCGCCCGCCGGATCACCCACGGGTTCTGGCTCGTGCTGGCCCGTCCCCCGCGGCCGCAGGAGCTGGACGTGATGGCGAAGGCCTTGGCACGATTTCGTGAGGAATATGCCGCCGCTCCGGAGGCTGCCCGGGCATTGTTGGAGGTCGGCGATGCTCCAGACGATGAATTCTTCAAGGATCCCGCGCTCGCCGGCGACCTCGCCGCCTATACCCTCCTGGCCCAACTCCTGCTCTGTCGCGACGAAGCCGTGATGAGGAATTGAACGTCATGCTCGACCATCCACTGCAGGTCGCGATCGCCCGCCGCCAGTTTCTCGGCAGCGCGTGTGCGGGCTTGGGCACGGCCGCACTCGCCTCGCTCCTGGGCTCGCGGGCCCAGGCGGCGGCCGGGCTGCCCGGATTCCCGAACTTCTCCCCCAAGGCCCGCCGTGTGATCTGGCTCACGCAGGCGGGCGCCCCGTCGCAGGTCGATCTCTTCGACCATAAGCCGAACCTCAAGGACCAGTTCGACAAGGACATGCCCGCATCGGTCCGCCAGGGCCAGCGGCTCACCGGGTTCACCAGCGGCCAGGGGCGGCTCCCCGTGGCACCCTCGATCTTCGCGTTCAAGCAGCACGGCCGGAGCGGCCTTTGGTTGAGCGAGCTTCTGCCGCACACCGGCGGAATCGCCGACGACATCTGCGTGATCAAGTCACTGCATACCGAAGCGATCAACCACGACCCCGCGATGACGATGCTCCAGACCGGCCACCAGATCGCCGGCCGCCCGTCCCTGGGGGCATGGGTTTCGTATGGCCTCGGCGACGAGAATGCCAACCTGCCGGCGTTCGTGGTGATGATCTCGCGGCCCACCGGCCCGACCAACGCCCAGCCACTCCACGAGCGGATGTGGGGCGCGGGCTTCCTGCCCACGCGGCACCAGGGGGTGCGGTTCAGCCCGGGCCGCGACCCCGTGCTCTATCTCACCGACCCGCCGGGCGTGTCCCGCGAGCGGCGACGGGAGTTTCTCGACGCCCTCGGAACGCTCAACCGGCAGACGATCGACGCCTACAACGATCCCGAGACGGCGGCCCGGATCGACCAGTTCGAGATGGCCTTCCGGATGCAGTCCGCGGTGCCGGAACTGGCCGATCTCTCGACCGAGCCGGCGCACGTGTTCGAACGCTACGGCCCCGAGTCGAAGAAACCCGGAAGCTACGCCGCCAACTGTATCCTCGCCCGGCGGCTCATCGAGCGGGGGGTGCGGTTCGTGCAACTTTACCATCGCGGCTGGGACCAGCACGACAACTGCCCGGCGGGCGTCAGGACGCAGTGCTACGACACCGACCAGCCGTCGGCCGCACTCGTCAGCGACCTCAAGGAGCGTGGCCTCTTGGACGACACGCTCGTCGTCTGGGGGGGCGAATTCGGCCGCACGGTGTTTTCGCAGGGCACCCTCACGGCCACGAACTACGGCCGCGACCACCATCCGCGGTGCTTCACGATGTGGATGGCCGGCGCCGGCGTGAAGGGGGGCATCGTCCACGGCGAGACCGACGACTACTCCTACAACGTGGTCAAGGACCCGGTGCACATCCACGATCTCAACGCCACCACGCTGCATCTGCTCGGCATCGACCACACGAAGCTCACCTACCGCTTCGCCGGTCGTGACTACCGGCTGACGGACGTGCACGGCAACGTCGTCACACCGATCCTCGCCTGATGCCGGGGCGCGAGCCTGGTAAAAGCCGGACAATCATGCAGATCAATGAAGACGGTCAGGGTGGTGTGGCTGGCGTGTGGCGGGCGATCGACGCCTCGGCCAACCGGGCGACCGAGGCGGTTCGGGTGCTCGAAGACGTGGCCCGGTTCGTGCTCGACGACCTGGGGCTGACCAGCCAGGCCAAGCAACTGCGGCACGACCTGGCCACCGCTCTGGCGCAGCGCGGGCTGCAGTCACGAATCGCTCTCCGCGACGTGGGGGGCGACGTGGGGGCCGGGATGGCGAAGCCGGGGGCACTGCCCCGGGCATCGGTCGCCGATCTCGTCGCCGCGAATGCCGCTCGCGCCACGCAGGCCGCGCGGAGCCTCGAAGAATGCGTGGCAGTGGTCGTGCCCGAGGCGGCGGCGGCGTTCGAGCAGATCCGGTATCGGTTGTACACGCTCGAGCGGGCGGCGATGGCTGCGGTGCGGTCGCGGGATCGGCTGAGCGGCATCCGGCTGTGTGTGCTCGTCGATGGTCGTGGCGGTCAGGAGGCGTTCGAGCGGCTCGTCCAGTCGCTGCTGGAAGCTGGGGTGCGGATGCTGCAGATCCGCGACAAGTCGCTCGCCGTGCCAGCGCTGGCAGCCCGCGCCGCTGCGGCCGTGGCGATCGCCCGACGGCATGGCCGCGAGCGGCCGGCGCTGGTGATCGTGAACGACCGAGCCGACGTGGCGGCGGCGATCAACGCGGACGGCGCGCATACGGGAGCCGACGATCTTGCGGCGCCGCTCGTGCGGCGGGTGATCGGTCCCGACCGGCTGCTCGGCCGCACGGCCCACGACTTCGCCGAGGCTCGGGCCGCGGCGGACGAGGGGGCCGACTACCTCGGCATCGGCCCCTGCTTCCCGTCACACACGAAATCGTTCGGTGAGTTCGCGCCGCGGGAGTTTCTCGCGCGTGTGGCCGCGGAGATCGCACTGCCCACGTTTGCGATCGGGGGTGTGACCCGCGAGCGGCTCGACGATCTTGCCGCGCTCGGCATCCGCCGCGTGGCGGTGGCATCGGCGATCACGGCGGCCGCTGATCCGGGGGCCGAGGCCGCGGCCTTCATCGAGCGGCTGGCGGAGCTGGATCAGCGGGCGTAGCGGCCGGAGGCATGGCGACCGGTGACGGCGGCTCCTTCAGGAGCCGGAGCACGGCCTGGGCGATGTCGGCCTCGTCGCGACTGCGATAGCCCACCCAGACCTGCCGCACGCGGGCGTCTGGGCCGATCAGATAGGTCGTCGGAAAGGCCTCGAGCCCGTAGGCCGAGGCAAAGAGGCTGCGGGCGGGCGGGTCGGCGAAGCCCCAAGGCCGCAGCGGCAGCTTGTGCTCGACGAGGAAGGCGGCGGTCGTCACGGCGAGTTCGTCCCGGTCGTCGGTGCCGCACGACACGGCCACGAGTTGGAACCGCGGCTCGTCGGCCAGCTGGGTTGCGAGCCGGACGAGCCCAGGCAGCTCGCGGCGGCAGGGGGGGCACCAGGTGCCCCAGAAGTTGAGGAGCGTCACCTTGCCGACGAGCGTCGGCGCTGGCGCCCGGGGATCCCCGAGCGACACGACGGGGAGCGGCCCGACGCCGCGGCCGACGGTGGGATGGCCACGGCCGGGAGACTCGCAGCCGACGACGCCGATCGCTGCGACGAGCATGAGAAGCCGCGGCGTCTCTCGGCGCGGGGTTGCTATCATCGTCCGTCAAGCCTCTTGTGACCCTGCCAGTGTACGAAGTCGAACTCAAATTCCACGTGTCCGATCCTGCCGCGCTCGAGCGGCGGCTCGCTGCGCTCGCGGCGCGGTTCGCGCCGGCAGTCGAGCAGGTGGACCGCTACTTCGCCCACCCGTGCCGGGATTTTGCGGCCACCGACGAGGCCCTCCGGCTGCGGCGGGTGGGCGACGACGCGGTGATCACCTGGAAGGGCCCGCGCATCGCGGCCGGCGCGAAGACACGCGAGGAGCTCGAGCTCGGTCTGGCGACGGTCGCGACGGCCGATGCAGCGACCGGGGGCGCGGCCACCATCGACCGCTGGACCCGGCTCTTGGAGGCGATCGGCTTCCGGCAGGTGAGAGAAGTGGCGAAGAGGCGCCGGCCGGCAGCCGTGGCCTGGGACGGCGTGGAGATCGAGATCGCCCTCGATGCGGTGGCGGGGCTCGGCGACTTCCTGGAGCTGGAAATCCTTGCCGAGCCGGCGGGCATTCCGCAGGCGGTCGCACGGCTGGAGTCACTGGCAGCGGCCCTCGGGTGCTCGACAGCGGAACGCCGCAGCTACCTGGAGCTGCTGCTCGGCGTCGATCGGCGCGCCCCATGAACGAACCCGGCGCACGCGGGCCGCGGGAGGTGCGCAACACCCTCTGTCTCGAGCTCTACCATGTGATCGTCCGCGTCGGCTGGATCTTCAAGACCGAGACGATCATCATGCCGGCCGTGCTCGACGCCGTGGTCGACTCGGGCATGCTGCGCGGTCTGTTGCCGGTGCTCAACCGCGGCGGCCAGAGCCTGCCGCCGCTGTTCGTCGCGGGGGCCGTGGGCCGCCGGCCGATCAAGAAGTGGAGCCTCGTGATCGCGGCGGTCGCCAAGGCGGCCTGCTTCGCGATCCTCGCCTGCGCCTGGACCCCGCTGCGGTCCCAGCCGGCCCTGCTCGCCGCCGTGTTCCTCGTGCTCTATGCGACGTTCTCCGGCTGCAACGGTCTCTCGCAGCTCGTCGCCGCCGCGCTGCAGGGCAAGCTGATCGCCCCGGGGAACCGTGGCCGGTCGCTCGTCGTGAACGCCGCCGTCGGCAGCACGCTGGCCATCGTCGCGGCGATCCTGTTCCTGCGCCCCTGGCTCGCCGAGCCCGATGGGTTCACGAAGATCTTCGCGGTGACCGCCGCGTTCTTCGCGCTGGCGGCGATCGTGCCGGCGTTTCTCGACGAGCCGCCCGACGCGCCGGTGGCGCATGCCGGGGCGGTGCGGGAGTCGGGAGTCGCGGCCCGCTTCGGCCTGGCCGTCGCCGAGTGGCGGCACACGCTCATGGCCGACCGGGCCCTCGTGCGGCTGGCGATCGTCGCAGGCTGTTTCTCAGGCGTGATCATGCTCTTTCCGCATTATCAGGCCTTCGCCCGCGACCGCCTCGGCACGCCGCTCATGAGCCTGCTCACGTGGGTCGTGGTTCAGAACGTGTCGACGGGGTGCGTGAGCCTCGTCGCCGGGCCGACGGCCGACCACCGCGGCACCCGCATCGTGCTCATCTGGCTCGTGGCCCTGTCGTCGCTCGTGCCGCTGGTGGTCATCGGCCTGTCGCTCGCGCCCCACGCGCTCGCGGCCGACTGGTTCTGGATCGTCTACCTGATGCTCGGGCTGAATCCGATCTCGCTCCAGATCTTCACCAACTACGCCCTCGAACTCGCACCCAGGCCCCGCGACCACGCTCGCTACGTGAGCATCGTCGGGGCGGCTCTCGCGGCCCCGTTCGTCTGCTCACCGCTCGTGGGCTGGGCCGTCGATGCGGTCGGGTTTCGGCCGGTGTTCGCGGCCGGCGCGGCGGTCATCGCGGCCGGAGCCGCCGTGGCCACGGGGCTGCCCGAGCCCCGGCGGCGGTGATGCCGCAGGGCGAATCGGGGCGGATTCGCCGATTGCGATGCCGGCCAGCGCAGGCCTATGATCAGTCCTTCGCCGTCGGTTCACCCAGGAGGTCCATGTCATGAAGATTCGCCACTCGCTTCCGTTCATCGCCCCGGCCATCGCGCTGGTCGTCGCCCTTGTCTCGTCAACGGTCGCCATGTCGGCCGTGAAGGAGCCGAAGGACGCCAAGTGCCCGGTCTCCGGTGCGAAGTGCAATCCCGAGAAGGCCACCGACTTCGCCGGCGGCAAGGTCTACTTCTGCTGCGGCAATTGCTCCGGCAAGTTCGAGAAGGACTCGGCGCCGTTCGCGGCCAAGGCCCACCAGCAACTCGTGGCAACGGGTCAGCTCAAGCAGAAGGGCTGCCCGTTCAGCGGCGGCCCGGTGAAGGCAGGCACGGAACTCGCCATCGGCGACGCCGAGGTGGGCTTCTGCTGCAATAACTGCAAGGGCAAGGTCGAGAAGGCATCGGACGACGAGAAGGTCGCGCTCGTCTTCGGCAGCATCGAGAAGGGCTTCGAGCCCGCCGCGAAATAGCCCCCGAATTGGCCTAGGGTCGGTGGCCGAGACTTGGAATACTCCGCCGGGGCCGACGGGCCCCGCGGAGTTTTTTCATGCGCGTGTTCCTCTCGGCCGGCGAGCCTTCGGGCGACCATCATGCGGCGCTGCTCGTGGAGTCGCTCCGCGCACAGCGACCCGATGTCGAGTGCGTCGGGCTGGGGGGACCGTGCATGGAGGCTGCCGGCTGCCGGCTCGTGGCGGATCTCACCCGGCTGGCCGTGATGTGGTTCCTCCGTGTCATCCTCAACATCCACCGGTTCGTGGACCTCGCGCGGCGGGCCGAGCGGAGTTTTCTCGATGCCCGCCCCGATGTCGTCGTGCTCGTCGATTTTCCAGGCTTCCACTGGTGGCTCGCCTGGCGGGCGAAGCGGCATGGCATCCCGGTCGTCTTCTATTGCCCGCCGCAGATCTGGGCCTGGGCCAGCTGGCGGATCGGCAAGATGCGGCGTCTGGTCGACCACGTGCTCTCGGCCCTGCCGTTCGAGCACGACTGGTTCCTGGCCCAGGGGATGCGGAGCACGCTCGTGGGGCATCCGTTCTTCGACGAACTCGATTGCGGCCCCCGCCGGGGTGAGCACCTCGATTCGGCGCGGCCGCTCGTGCTGCTCCTGCCCGGCTCGCGGAGCCAGGAGATCGAGGGCAACTTCGCGTCGATGATCCGGTCGGCGGTCATCGTGCAGGAGCGAGCGCCCGGTGCGCGATTCGTCGTGGGGGCGCTCAACGAGCGGTATGCCCGCATGATCCGGGCCACGCTCGCGGCCGAGCAACAGCCCGTCGAGATCGACGTCGAGGTTGGTCGCACCCGTGAACTCATCAGCCAGGCGGCCGTTGCCCTCGCCGTGAGCGGGTCGGTGTCGCTCGAGCTGCTCGCGGCCCGCGTGCCGACCGTGATCGTCTATCGGGTCAGCGGTCTCGCCTATGTCGTGCAGAGCTGGTATCGGCGGGTGACGTTCATCACGCTCGTGAACCTGCTCGCGGCCGCCGAGCCGATCGAGCGGGTGCAGGGCGTCATGCGGCCGCCGGTCGGCGTGCCGCCGGCCGACCCCGATGCGGTGTACCCCGAGTATTTGGCCGTGGCCGATCCGGCGGATCGCGCGGCCGGCCATCTCGTGGAGTGGCTCACCGAACCGGCCGCCCGGCGGCAGATCCTGGGCCGGCTTGATCAGCTGGCCGATGAAGTGGCCCACGGCGGCTCCGCGAACCGGGCCGCGGCCGCGGTGCTCGCGATCGCTGCCGGCGACGACGTGCCCGCCGTGGCCGGGCGAACCGTCGCGAACCGCGACGCGGCCTGACGCCGCCGGTCCGCGGGGCGTTTTTCCATGCCGATCAGTCCGCGGCCGATCCATGCGGCTCCACCGCGGCCACCGTCGTGCGGGCGATCTCACGGGCGGCGGCGGCGTCGTCCCGCGTGTAGAAACCGGACGGCGTGAGATCCTCGGCGCCGTAAAAGGCCAGTTCGCGATCGCGGCGCAGCGTGCGGGATCCGGTGGCGAGCGCTTCGACGTGCTGCTGTACAGCCTGCGGGAGCCGCGACTTCTCGGCCATGAGCACTTCCGACACGTCATGAATCCGCGGCGGCTCGATGCCGGCGACACGCAACAGACCCTTGAGTGCCAACTCGACCAGTTCCTGCGACTCGCGCACGACATCGGCCCAACTCTGTGCGGCAAAGAGCGCGTCCACCGCAGCCAGCCGGGCCCTCGCGCGGCGAATGTAGTCGGCTCCCAGTTCAGGGCTGCGCATCGCGATCCTCGTGAATCCAATAGGGCTGGCCTTGGGCCATCTTCCGCACCAGTTCGCCCGCGGCGATCCGCTCCCTGATCGCGATAAGCCGCTGCGAAACGGTGAGGTCGCGGTCATAGAGAACGATGCCGCACACGGCAGCCTCCGCCCAGCTCCCGGAGACTCTGTCGGCCGGGGCCGGGAGATGCACGAAATGCAGGTCAATCTCCCGGCCATTCCACGAGGGCACCGCTCCCTCCCACTCCCGGTAGAGACCGCGAGTGATCGACACGCTATCCGCGAGCACCACGAGCAGATCGATGTCGGACCCGGTGGCGAGTTCGCCCCGCGCAAACGATCCGTAGATGATCACTCCCTTGAGATCGCTGCCGAGCCTCGCACGAAGTGGCAGCACAGCGCTCGAGGCCGCATCGAGTCCTCCCGCCCCTGGGGCGGTCAGCGTGCGGCCGCACCAGTCGTTGAGCGATACGCCCGCCACATGGGCGTCCTCTCGCAGAAGGCCGTGCAGGCGGGGATCGAGACGGAGCACGAACCTTCCGGATGCCCGCGATCGGACTGTTGATCGGCGCCTGCCTCGGGCACCCGCTCCGTTCGGGGTGATACTGTTAAGCATGCTTCCATGATATCACGCAGGCTCGGGGGCTGCCCGCTGCCCTTTGCCAGCCTGCTCCCGGCCGGTTCGTGCCATGTGCGGCAGCCGCGGGCGGGAATGCGGCATACTGTGACGATGCTCTCCGAGCCGCAGGACACCCCCGCCGATCTCTCCTTCTCGCTCGCGGGCGTCCGCGTGCGGGTGTCGGCTTGGTTCTGGCTGGCAGCGGCACTCATCGGTTGGAACGTCTGCCAGGCGTATTCACGAGGCGACCAGCGGGCGCTGATCCAGTTTCTCATGCTCTGGGTGGGGGCCGTGTTCGTGTCGCTCCTTGTCCATGAGTTCGGCCACGCCCTCGCCTATCGGTTCTTCGGCCAGTCGGCCCACGTCGTGCTCTATCACTTCGGCGGCCTCGCGGTGCCCGAGACCTGGGGCCGCCGTGGATACCTGCGGCCGTTCCAGCGGCTCGTCGTCTCGGCGGCCGGACCACTCGCGCAGTTTGCGTTCGCGGCGGCGATCGTCGCAGGCCTCAAGGCCACAGGCACCATGGCGCCCTTTCCACTGGAGGCGATCGGCAGGCCGCTCGGCCTCTACGAGGGGCGTGGGTTTGTGTCGCCATTCACCTACGCCCTCGTCGACTTCCTGCTTTACGTGAACGTGTTCTGGCCGCTGATCAATCTCGTGCCGGTGCCGCCGCTCGACGGCGGGCAGATCATCCGCGAGGGACTGCTCACGGCCGGTGTGGCCGATGCCCACCGCATCGCGGGCATCATCGGCGTGGTGGCCGGCGGTGCCATGGCCTGGTGGGGCTATACGCACGGTGAGCCGTTCCTCGGCATCATGTTCGCGATGCTCGCGGCCTCGTGCTTCCAGAGCCTCTCGGCGAGCACGCCCTGGCAGCGGTGGAACTGACTGCCGTGGATGGCGAGCGGCAGACGGTGATCGTGCTCGGGGCAAGCAACGTGTCGCGCGGCCTCACCCGGCTCGTCGCGACGGTGCGGTCGCGGGCAGAGGCCCCTGCAGATCTTTTCGTCGCCGCCGGCCACGGCCGTGCGTACGGCGTGAACAGCCGCGTATGGATGCGGCGGCTGCCGTCGATTCTCGTCTGTGGCCTTTGGCAGTCACTCGCCAAGAACACATCTGCCGAGAATGCCCCGCCAGTCGCCCTCGTGACCGACGTCGGCAATGAGCTGCTCTACGGCCTCGGCGTGGCGCAGGTTGCCGGCGCCGTTCGTGAGGCCGTGCGACGGCTCGCCGACCGCGGCGTCACGATCGCTATCACCGGGCTGCCCCTCGCGAGCATCGCCTCGGTGGGACCGCTCAGGTATCGGGCGTTGAGGACGGCCTTCGTGCCGGGCTGCCAGCTGCCACTCCCCATGCTCAAGGAGGCGGCGGTCTGGCTCGACGAGGAACTGCGGGCCATTGCCGCCGCGGTCGACGGCACGTTCATCGAGCAGCCATGTGACTGGTACGGCCTCGATGCGATCCATGTGCGGCGGCGGTACATCGACCGGCTGTGGCGTGAGGTGGCCGACGCCTGGAACTGGCCCACGACGGCTCGGCCAGCCCGGGCAACGGTGCGGGAATGGGCCGCGATCGGATCGCGGGCCGCGGAAACGCGATCCCTCGCCCGGGTCATGCTCCACACGCCCCAGCCCGCCTGGCGATCCCGCGACGGCGTGCGGCTGTGGCTCTACTAAGCCGCTGCAGAGCGTGTGGACTACGGCGTGAGCGGAGCTCAGTCTCGAACCAATCCGCCGTGAGGGGTTGCCCATGCCCCAGGAGCCGCCATCGAGCGAGCGGAGGACAGGATGTCCGAAGCGAGCGTCCGGCGATGGGGCGGGGGCACCCCCGAACTTTGACCACAGGCGGTCGGCCCGCAGAGCAATAGAGGGGCCTGCGGTGTTTGGACCGTCGGCCACATGCGGAGCATGTGGACCACGGTGCTTACAGCACAGGCAGCGAGGGGAGCGGTGGGCGGGCGGCGGCTGCGGCGGCGATGCCGCCGACGAGGCGCGAGCAGATCGCCTCGAGATAGGGGCGGCTCGCTGGGTCGTCGTAGTTGGCGGCCGTCTTGCCGGCGTCGCCGTGCTCGCGGATCGGAATCTGGATCGGCACCTCGCCCAGAAACGGAATGTCGAGCTCCTTGGCCGTGCGCTTCGCGCCGCCGGTGCCGAAGATGTCGTATCGCTTCTGCGTGTCCGGGCAGACGAAGAAGCTCATGTTCTCCACCATGCCCAGGAGCGGGATGTTCACCTTCCGAAACATCGCGATCGCCTTCGTGGCATCGAGCAGGGCCACGTCCTGCGGCGTGCAGACGACGACGGCGCCGGTCAGCGGCAGCACCTGCGAGAGCGTCAGCGCGATGTCGCCCGTGCCTGGTGGCATGTCGATGATGAGGTAGTCGAGCGGGCCCCAGAGTGTGTCGCGGAGCATCTGCGTGATTGCGCCGTGGAGCATCGGGCCCCGCCACACGACCGCCTCGCCGGGCGGCACGAGGAAGCCCATCGACATCACCGGCATCGAGTGCGGACCGCAGGCGGCGAGCATCGGCAGGATCTTGCCGTTGTCTACCTGCGGCCGGCCGGAGAGGCCAAGCAGGTGAGGGACGCTCGGGCCGTAGACGTCGGCGTCGAGCAGCCCCACGCGGCTGCCCGCCCACGCCAGGCCGAGCGCGATGCTGGCCGCGATCGTGCTCTTGCCCACGCCTCCTTTGCCGCTGCCGACGGCGATCACGCTCTTCGCCTCGAGACCGATCTGGCCGAGCTTCGTGGGGGGCCGATCGTGGGGCACGACCGTGACCGTGACGTTCTGCACCTCGGGAAACCGCGTCCGCAGGAGTTCCTCGATCCGGGCCGCCGTCGGCTTCCAGAGGATCGCGGAATGGGTCGTGAGGCCGACGGTCACGGCGATCGCGTCGGCCGTGGCCGAGAGGTTCTGCACCTGACCCATCTCTGTGAGCGGCCGGCCCGACTCGGGATCGGCCACGGAGGCGAGAACGGACGTGACAGCGGACTGGTCGGTGGCAGGCATGGATCGGTGCTTTCTTCAGGCCGCGGGCTCAACGGCCCGAAATCGTAGGCCGGGCGTCGGCCACGGCCACGGGCAGCGTGCCCGACACGGCATCACCGGCCCGCGAGGCGGCCATGAACAGTCGTCGCGGCTGCACAGTCACCGCGGCCACGAGCACGAGACAGGCGAGCATGGCCAGGCCGGCCGCGATGCCGCCATCGGCCTGCACGCCCCGCTTCGTCGTCTTGAAGTACATCGCCGAGATGATTCGCAGGTAGTAGGCGGCGGCGATGGCGGCGTTGAGCACGAGCACCACGGCCAGGCCCACGAACCAGCCGCGGCGGCTGTCGAGCGAGATGGCGGAATTCCAGTCCACCTGCAGCGTCGAGGCGGCCAATGAGAGCTTGCCCCAGAAGCCGGGCAGCGGCGGGATGCCGGCGAGCGAGAGAAGGAAGGCGGCGATGGCGAAGGCCGCCACTGGGTTCGTGGAGGCGAGGCCGTCGAGATCATCGACCGTCGCGATCTCCTCGCGGGGCGGGCGGGGGCCACTGCCGGCCGTCCACTCGGGCCAGCGATGGCCGAGGTAGGCGACAGCCCCGAAGATGCCGATCGTGGCGAGCGCGTAGGTGGCCAGATAGAAGAGGGACGACGTCATGCCGCCGAGCACCATCGTCCAGCCGGTATCGAGCGCGGTGGTGTCGCCGAGCGGCTGGCCGGCCTGCGTCGCCCCGGCAGCTGCGGCGACGGCCACGCCCACGAGCAGATAGCCCGCATGGGCGATCGACGAGCAGCCGAGCAGACGGCGGAGGTTCCGTTGCCAGAGGGCCATCACGTTGCCGACCGTCATCGTCACGGCGGCGAGCACAACGGCCAGTTTCCAGAGCAGGTCGAGGCTGGCCTGCGCTGCAGGGCCCACCTGGGCCGCGGCGGTGGCATCGGGGGCGATCGCCAGACCGAGCAGCCGGGCCAGCACGACGAGGCCCGCCACCTTCGGCAGCGTGGAGAGCAGGGCGGCGTTGCCGGGGCTCGTGCCCTCGTAGACGTCGGGAGCGTAGAAGTGCATCGGCACGGCGGCGAGCCGGAACGCGGCGCCGACCATCGCCATGCCGAGCGCGGCCGGCAGCAGGATCGTGGCCATGCCCGAAACGGTGGCATCTGTGGACTGGAGCCGCGCCGCGATCGCCTGCAGATCAGTGGAGCCACCGATCCCGTACAGGCAGACGGCCGCATACAGGAACAGGGACGACGACACGAGCGAGAGGAAGAAATACTTCAGGCTCGCCTCCTGGCCATTGGCGTCGATTCGCTTGAGTGCCAGGAGGATGTAGGTGGGGATCGACACGAGCTCGAGGCCCACGAAGAGCAGCACGAGGTCGCCTGCCACGCCCACCAGCGAGAGGCCGGCGAGCAAAAGCAGAAACGTGCCGGCCTCCTCGCAGGTGCCGCCCCGGCGGATGCCCGGGCCGCGGCTCACGGCCGTTGCGAACAGATCACCCGATTGCACGAGCGCGAGCAGGGCCCCGAGGCCGAGCACGAGCCACCGGATGAACGTCGAGAACGCATCGACCCGCACGCCCCCGGAGGTGATCGTGGCGGCGTCGGCCGGCTGGCCACCGGCCAAGGCCCAGGCGGCGGCGATCCCGAGGAGTGCAATGACCCAGCCGCTGCGGAGTCCGAGGAAGGCGCCGCCCAGGAAGGCGACGAGGGCCGCGATGACGAGTGCGATCTCGGGCGCGACGAGCGAAAACGATTCGAGTGACGTCGGGAGTGTCGTGAGGGCAGCGAGTGTGGTCATGGCAGCTGGGCGGTCCGGGCAATGGGCTGGGCGGTGGGCGTGGCGTCGCGCATCCGGGCGGCGAAGGCGTCGGCCGAGGCCTGCGTGGCGGCGCGGATGGCGGGGGCCGCGGGGCGAAGAAACGTGGCCGGCGTGAGGCCGATCCAGAGCACGAAGACGGCGAGCGGCGCGAGGGCGACGAGTTCGTGCCACGTTAGGTCGCAGCGGTCGGCGTGTCCGTGATCGTCGTGGCTGCCGTGGCCGCCGCGGGGGGGCTCGCGGGAGGGCCCGAAGAACACCCGTTCCACGGCCCAGAGCATGTACCAGGCGCCGAGCACGACGCCGACGACGGCCGTGACGGCCATGAGCAGGTAGGCGAACGAGAATCCAGGAGCGACACCCGACCAGGCCCGCTGGAAGGATCCTGCCAGGATCATGAACTCGCCCACGAACCCATTGAGGCCAGGCAGGCCGATGCTCGAGAACGTGAACAGCATGAAGAACACGGTCAGCCACGGGGCCCGGCTCGCGATGCCGCCGAGGCTGGCGATGTTTCGCGTGTGGAACCGCTCGTAGATCATGCCCACCAGTGCGAAGAGCCCCGCCGACGACAGGCCGTGGTTGATGAGCTGGAGGTTTGCGCCTTCCGTGGCCACCGGCGTGAGGGCGAAGAGCCCCATCACGATGTAGCCCATGTGGCTCACCGACGAGTAGGCGATGAGCCGCTTGAGGTCGGTCTGCACGAGGGCCACGAGGGCCCCATAGATGATGCCCACCACGCCGAGACCGAAGAGCCAGGGGGCCGCCAGGGCGGAGGCCTCGGGCAGCATCGGGAGCGAGAACCGCAGGAAGCCGTAGATGCCGATCTTGAGCAGCACGCCGGCGAGATCGACGGAGCCGCCCGTCGGGGCTTCCACGTGGGCCAGCGGCAGCCACGTGTGAAGCGGCACGATCGGCACCTTCACGGCGAACCCCGCCAGGAGCGCGAGGAAAACGACCAGTTGCAGCCAGCCCCCCGTCGCATCCATCGGCATCGGATGGGCCTTCATGGATGCCGTGAGGGCCGCGATGTCGAATGTGACGGTGCCGGTGTGGGAGGCGTTCCAGAGGATGATCGCGAGCAGCCCGAGAAACGTGAGCACGCTCCCGGCTAGCGTGTAGATGAAAAACTTGACGGCCGCCTTCCGCCGCTCGTCGTGCCCCCAGATGCCGATCAGGAAGAAGAGCGGCACGAGCGTGAACTCGAAAAACACGTAGAAGAGGATCACGTCGCGGGCCGCGAACACACCCAGCATCGCCGCCTCCAGCACCAGCAGCAGCATGTAAAAGCCGGCCGGCCGATCGCGGATCGCATCCCAGCTGACGAATACAGCCGTGATCGAGAGCAGGGCGGAGAGCGCGAACATCCAGATCGAGAGGCCGTCGAGGCCGAGCGACAGCTTCACGTCGAAGATCCCGCCGACGAGCCACGGAAACTCGACGAGGCCGTAGGGCTCGCCCGCCATCGCGGCGGGATCGGAGAGGAATCGGACGACGAGCCAGCCCGCCAGCACGAGCGTCACGATCGCCGTGTTGGCCGCGCTCTGGCGAACGGCGGCCAGGCCCCACGACCGGAACAGCCAGGCCACGATCGCGCCGATGAGCGGCGCGGCGATGACGAGGAGCAGGTGGGTCGAGGGGCTCAGAGCGTTCATGCGACGGATGGTGTTCGGGGAGGAATGCCGGGCGTGTGGCTCACCGCAGCCGCGCGGCGAGGGCGAGCATGATCAGGAGCGTGCCCAGCACGCCCACGAGGGCGTAGCGCTGGACGAGGCCCGACTGGAGGTGTCGCACCCAGGCGCCGAGGGCGAGCGGGATGCGGGCGACGCCATCGACGAGGCCGTCGATGACATAGCGGTCGAACGCGGCGGCGACCAGCGCCACGCCTTCCAGCGGCTTCACGATCAGGCCTTTGTAAAGCTGGTCGACGAAGAACCGGTTGGCGAACAGCGTGCCCAAGGGGCCGAGGAACCGCTCGATCTGCGGGCCGTCGCTGCGGCGGCCGAGGTGGCCGACCGCGGCGATCGCGATGCCGAGCGCCGCGGCGAGCGTGCCCTGCAGGGCGAGGTCGAAGTGGAAGGCGGGAGGCGTGGCGGTGGCCGTGACGGCCGGCGCCGTGAGCGACGGCGTGGCGGCCAGGAACGTGGAGAGCGAGTGCGTGGCAAAGAGCCACCAGCCACTCACGGCCGAGGCGACCGCGAGGATCACGAGCGGGATCGTCATCACGGGGGGCGACTCATGTGCATGGTGACCGGCCTCGTCGGGCACGCGGAGCGGGCCGGTGAACGTCATGAACACGGCGCGGAATGTATAGAAGGCGGTGAGGCCGGCCGTTATGAGCGACATCCAGAAGAGCGTCTGCCAGGTGCTGGGCTGATCGAGGACGGGGGCTTCGGCGGCTGCCGCGGTCTTCATCGATGCGAAGTGCATCGTGGAGGCGAATGTCGCGTCGTGGCCGCTGTTCGCCGAGGGAAGGGGCAGGGCGGCATGGCCACTGGCGGGGGCGGTATCGTGATGCTCGCCATGGGCATTCGGCCAGCCCTTGGAGTGGAGGGCGGCGAGGATCTCATCCTTGCTGAAGAAGCCGGCGAAGGGGGCCACGCCGGCAAGCGCGAGCGACCCGATCAGGAACGTGGCTGCCGTGATCGGCATCAGCCGCCGCAGGCCGCCGAACCGTCGCATGTCGATCACGCCCCCCATCGAGTGCATCACGGAGCCCGCGCCGAGGAAGAGCAGGGCCTTGAAGAAGGCGTGGGTCACAAGGTGAAAGATCGCGGCCGTGAACCCGAGCATCGTGCCCGTGCCGAGGCTCGCGAACATGTAGCCGAGTTGGCTGATCGTCGAGTAGGCGAGCACCCGCTTGAGATCGTTTTGCACGGTGCCGATCAAGGCGGCGACGAGGGCCGTCGTGGCGCCGACGATCGACACCATCGTGAGGGCGTCGGGGCAGACCACGAACAGCGGTGCGCAGCGGGCCACGAGGTAGATGCCGGCCGTAACCATCGTGGCGGCGTGGATCAGGGCGCTGGCGGGCGTGGGACCCTCCATCGCGTCGGGCAGCCAGACGTGGAGCGGCAACTGGGCGCTCTTGCCGCAGGCGGCGAGCAGGAGCAAGAGGCAGATCGCGGTGCCGATGGCGCCGCCGACGTAGCCGGCCGCATCGGCGATCCGGCTCTGGCCGAGGATGCCCGGCAGGATCGTGCCATCGGCGGCGAGCGTGTCGTGGAAGTTGAGCGTGCCGTAGGTCATCCAGAGGAGGAACGTGGCGACGGCCAGGCCGAAGTCACCGACTCGGTTGACCAGAAACGCCTTCTTGGCTGCCCGCGCCGCCTCCGGCTTCGTGAACCAGAAGCCGATGAGCAGGTAGCTACACGCCCCCACCGCCTCCCAGAACACGTAGACGAGCAGGAAGTTGCTCGCCGCCACGAGCATCGACATCGAGAATACGAACATCGCGAGCAGGGCGAAGAATCGCGGATAGCCCGGGTCGTCGTGCATGTAGCCGATCGAATAGATCGCCACGAGCAGGCCCACGCAGGTGATGATCGCCAGCAGCGTGGAGGTGAGCGGATCGAGCCGGAGGGCGACGGGGATCGAGAAGCTTCGCTGCTCGGCCATGCCATCGGCCCGGGATGTGTCGGCCGCGGCGGGGCTGCCCGCTGGCGGCGTGTAGGCCGCATCGACGCCGGCCCATTCCCAGAGCGTGGTGATCATCTCGACCGGCCGCGCGGTCGGCGCGTGGGTGGCGTCGCCGATGCCGACCTCCCGGCCGAGGCCGAGCAGGAGCGACACGGCGACGACGGCAGCGGCGGCGATGCCGGCGATCGCCGGCAGGTGGCCGCGTGAGCCGAGCCGGCGGCCGAGGGCGACCGTCAGGATCGCGCCCACGAGGGGCAGGAGCGGCACGAGGACGAGGAGCGTGGCAGGCGACATGTCGTGAGTGGTGGTCGGTGGAGCGGTGCGGTCAGACGTGCTCGCGCTGGAGCAGGTCGTTTTCGTCGGCGGCAGGCAGCACGCCGGCGGGCGTGAGCCGCGGGAACGTGGGGGGCACGGTGTCGATGGCCGGCAGTTCGTGATCGACCCGCCGCGGGAGATTGGATTCGCGGAGCGACTGCCAGGCTGCCGAGTCGAGCCGCCCCGTGCGGGCAAAGGCCTGGAGCACGAACACGAGGGCCACCGCCGCCTCGCAGGCCGCCACGGTGAGCACGAAGACCACGAGCACGTGTCCGCCGAAGTCGCCGTGATAGCGGCTCCAGGCCACAAGACTCACGGAGATGCCCTGAAGCATGAGCTCCGCGGAGAGGAACATCACGATCAGGTTCCGCCGCGTGAGGATGCCGACGAGTCCGAGCGAGAACAGGATCGCGCCGACGACGAGCGCATTTTGCAGGAGTGCCAGCTGGTTCATGATGCGGCCCTCCGGGCCGGGGCCAGTTCGCCCGACGGGTCGCCGTGGCGGCTCACGACGGCGATCGAGCCGACGAGCGCCACGAGCAGCAGCACGCCGGCCGCCTCCACCGCGAGCAGATGCCGGCCGAAGAGCTCGCCGCCGAGTCGGGCGACTTGATCGGCCGCGAGGGGATCGGTCGCAATCGCCGCATCGATCGCGTCACCTGCCTTCACATCGTCGCCCCTCGTTCCAGCCGTGCCCGCGGCGAGCGCGGCCGCCTTCGACGGCATTTGGCAGCACGACGGATCGGCCGACAGCCGGCCGATCGAGAGCGTGAGCAGGCCGAGCAGCGTGGCGCCAGTGATCGCGGAGAGCAGCGGCTCGTTGGAGACGCGGTCGTAGGGGGCGAGACCGGCCGGCTGGGCGAGCATGAGCACGAACAGGAACATCACGAGGATCGCGCCGGCATAGACCACGATCGTGGCCACCCCGAGAAACTGGGCGCCGAGCACGAGCAGCACGCCCGACACGCCGGCGAGGGCCAGGGCGAACCAGATGGCCGAGTAGACCGGCGACCGCGACACGATCGTGGCTGCACCCGAGATCACGGCGACGAGCGACACGATGAGAAACACGGCCTCCTCTCCGAGCCCACCGAGGCGGCGGCCGGTGAGCACGAAGCCGGCGAGCGCGGCGGCGCCGAGCAGTCCGCCGAGCCAGCGGGCGAGGCGGCTGTCGGCACCCCGGGGCAGGAGCAGCCACAGACTCACGGCGGCGGCGGTGACGGCGCCGGCGAGGATGACGCCGGGCGAGGGCAGGGCGGCGGCGATCACAGCGTGCCTCCGAGCGCGGCCGATTTCATCGGCTCCGCATCCTTCGTCATGTCGTACACGCTCAAGAGCTTCTCCTTGTCGAAGATCATCTCCTCGCGGCTCTTGCCCGTGAGGTCGAGCAGGCTCGTGAGCTCGATCGCGTCGACCGGGCAGGCCTCCTCGCACATACCGCAGAAGATGCACCGCAGCTCGTCGATCTGGAAGCTCTCCGGATACTTCTCGCGGTCGGGCCAGGGGCTCTCGGTCGCCACGATGTCGATGCAGTGGGCGGGGCAGGCGGTGGCGCAGAGGAAGCAGGCCACGCACTTCACGCGGCCCTCCTCATCGCGATTGAGCCGATGCACGCCGCGGTAGATGAGCGGGTTGCCCACCGTGGGCCGCTGCTCGGGGAAGCTCACCGTGACCTTCGGGCTCACGAGGTGCCGGGCGGTCGTCGCCAGGCCGCCGATGAAGAGCGGCAGATAGAGCCGTTCGGCGAGGCCGAGCGGCTTGTCCTCGAGCCAGGTGATCGCGGGATCGGTGGGCTTCATGTCAGACCTCCACCAGTTCGTGTTCGATGTCGAGCGGGCCGTGGGTGCGGATCGGTGTGTTGTCAGTGCCCGAAGGCGTGAGCATGCCGGCCGCGATCCAGCCCACGAAGAAGACCACCCACGGGATGGCGATCGCGGCCGCCTTCGCCGCCCCCTCGCCGACCGCCGCCACCAGCTGCGGCCGGAACTCCTCGATGGCCGCCACCGTGACGAGGTTCACGAGTCCCAGCGGCAGCATCACCTTCCAGGCGAGGTTCATGAGCTGGTCGAACCGGAACCGCGGCCAGCTCCAGCGGACGAGCATGAAGAACAGGATCACGCCGAGGATCTTGGCGGAGAGCACGCCGAACCGGAGCAGGGCCACGGTCCACGTCTCGACCGGGCCGGAGCCGGTGACGCCCCAGAGGTGCCAGCCGCCCAGGAACATGATCACGATCAGGAAGGCCGCCGTGACCATGTGGAGGAACTCGGCCACGAGGAAGAGCAGGAGCTTGATGCCCGAATACTCGGTGTGATAGCCGCCGACGAGCTCCTGCTCGGCCTCCGGGAGGTCGAAGGGCAGTCGCGCCGCCTCGGCGAAGGCCGCCACGAGAAACACGATGAAGCCGAGCGGCTGGGCGAACGCATACCAGACGCCGGTCGATGCCTGGGCGTTCATGATCGTGTCGAGCTTGAGCGAGCCGGCCGCAAGCACGACGCCCAAGAGGCCGAGGCCGAGCGGAATCTCGTAGGCCACGAGCTGGGCACTGCTCCGCAGGCCGCCGAGGAAGCCGTACTTGTTGTTGCTCGCCCAGCCGCCGAGCAGCACGCCATAGACGGCGATACTGGAAAGCGCGAACACCCAGAGCACGCCCACGTCGAGGCCGGGCGCCACGAGCAGCGGCTCCTCACCCGTGAGGCCGAGGGCGGGAATCGGCGGCAGCGAGCTGCCGAACGGGATCGCGGCGAAGATCGCCAGCGATGCCGCGAGGATCACGAGCGGCGCCGCCGTGTAGAGCACCTTGTCGACGTGCTTGGGCGTGAAGTCTTCCTTGAGAATGATCTTGAGGCCGTCGGCGAGCGGCTGGCCGAGGCCGAAGAGCCGCACCTTCGTGAGCGGAATGCCGACGCGGTTGGGGCCTTTGCGGTCCTGCACCCAGGCGGCCATCCACCGCTCGACGAGCACGAGGTAGGCGGCCGCCGTCATCAGGCCGCCGATGAGCAGGCCGATCTTCACGAGCGCGACGATCGTGGGAAGCGAAGGCAGGAGGTTCATGCGAGCTGCCTCACGCGGAGGTCCACGCCGGTGGCCGGCACGTCGCCGGCGAGCGCGGCGAAGGGGGCGGCCGACCCGGCGATCTGCTGCCGCACGCCGACCGGGTCGTAGAGGCCGCGGCGGCCGAGCATGTTCCAGAACAGCCGCCCTTCGGGCCAGACGCCGGCCGGCGGCTTGATCGCCTGGCCGAAGCTCTGGGCGTGGTGGGCCACGTTCACCCAGGTGCCGGCCCGCTCCGCGAAGCCAGCTGCGGGCAGCCGCCACGTGGCGAGCTTCATGAGCGGTGACTCGAAGAGGTCCTGCACCACGAGGCAGTTCAGATCGGCGAAGGTGGCGGCCGTCGTGTCGTCGATCCAGGGCGTCGGATAGCCGCCGGTCACCCAGGCGGCATCGGCCTTGCCGGCGGCGACATGGGCCACGAGGTCATCCCACGAGCGGCCACCGGCGCCGTACAGGGCGAGCACTTCCTCGACACCCTTGCGGTTGGGGCACTTCTCGGCGCGGATCGTGAAGCCGCCGGAGAAGGTTTCGTCTGCGCCGATCACGGGCACGTGGCCGAGGGTCAGAAAGGCCTCCGGATCGATCGAGCGGGCGATCGCACAGAGCATCCAGGACTCTTCGACCGTGAGCATCGGCGACACGGCCACCGCGAGCCGGCCCGCGGCCTTGAGGTCGTCGCGGAGTCGCGTCACGACGTCGGCCCACTCGATCGCCTCGAAGGCATCGCCCGGCGTGCCGTGGCCGTTGCCACGGAGATCGCGGCGGCGGCCGGCGGCGAGCACCCGCGACTGATCATGGAGATGGTGCCAGCCGTAGCGACCGTCGTCGCACATCCACCAGGTGTTGACGTGCGGGTTCTCACGGGGTTTGAGCCGGTAGACCGTGTCTTGGTTGTGTTCAGTATGGATCGAACAGCCGGCCGAGCAGCCGCCGCAGACGTTCGCCTCCCGCTTCAGGAACCAGACCCGCTGCTGATACAGAAAGTCCTTGTCGCCGAGTGCACCGACCGGGCAGAGATCGACCACGTTGCCGGCGAGTTTGTTGTCGAGCGGGAATCCGGGGAAGACGTCGATTTCCTCTTTTGCACCACGGGAGGTGACCATCAACTCCGACGTGCCGGAGACCTCGCGGGTGAACCGCACGCACCGCGTGCACATGATGCAGCGATCGACGAACAGCGTGACCGTCGGGCCGACGTCACGCTTGCGGCTCGTGAACGGATGGAGATCGGCCCGCCGCTCGGCCTGGCCGTGCTCGAAGTGATAGTCCTGGAGCAGGCACTCGCCCGCCTTGTCGCAGATCGGACAGTCGATCGGGTGGTCGATGAGGAGCGCCTCCTCGACCCGGGCGCGGCTCTCCTTCACGAGCTGGCTCTCGGTGACGATCACCGTGCCGTCCTTGACCGGCGTCTGGCAGCCGGGCACGAGCTTCGGCACCATCGAAATCTTGCCGGTGGCGGCGTCTCGCTGGCCCGTCTCGATCAGGCACATCCGGCAGCTGGCCACGACGGAGAGGCCCGGATGCCAGCAGTAGTGCGGAATCTCCTTGCCCGCCCGCCGCGCAGCCTCGATGCAGTTGAGCCGCTCGTCGGCTCCGATCTCGATCTCTTGTCCATCGACGATGACGACCGGCATCAGTGGGCTCCGACGATCTGCAGGGCGGGCACGGGGTCGGTGACCATCCAGCCCGAGGGGTTGGTCCGCTTGATGTAGTCTTCGAACTCGCCGCGGAACTTCTTGATCGCGTTCTTGATCGGCCAGGCGGCGCCGTCGGCCAGGCCGCAGATCGTGCTGCCCGGCATCATGCCCATCGTGTTGCCGATCTCCAGCAAGAGGTCGAGATCCCGGAGGCGGCCTTGGCCGGCCTTGATCCGCTCGAGCATTCGCAGGCTCCAGCTCGTGCCCTCACGGCAGGGCGTGCACTGGCCGCACGACTCGTGGGCGAAGAATCGGCAGGAGTTGTGGAGGAAGTCGACGATGCTGGTCTGGTCGTCGATCACGACGACGGCAGCGGTGCCGAGGCCGAGGCAGCCCACCTTGCCCGGGCCGGCGAAGTCGAGCGGCGTGTCGAGCTCGCTTTCCGTCATCAGGCCCATCGAGATGCCGCCGGGGATCACGGCCTTCGCCTTGCGGCCCTTCCATACGCCGCCGCCGAACTCGTCAATGAGCTGCCGTGCGGTGATACCGAGCGGTGCCTCGTAGCAGCCCGGTTTCTCCACGTGACCCGAGAGGCAGTAGAGCTTGGGGCCGTAGGAGCCGGGGTCGCGGGGATTGTTCGGATCGGCCGGCACGCCGATCGACTTGAACCAGTCCACGCCGCGGCGGGCGATCTGCGCCACGCAGGCCATCGTCTCGATGTTGTTGACGACCGTGGGCTTGCGGAAGAGCCCCTCGATCGCCGGGAACGGCGGCTTGATCCGCGGCCAGGCCCGCTTGCCTTCGAGGCTCTCGATCAAGCCGGTTTCTTCGCCGCAGATGTAGGCGGCCGCGCCGCGATGCAGGTAGATGTCGAGCGAGAAGGTCGTGCCGCGGATGTTCTTTCCGAGATAGCCGGCCGCATAGGCCTCGTCGATGGCGGCCTGGAGGCGGAGCCAACTCTGCGGATATTCGTACCGCAGATAGATGTAGGCCGTGGAGGCCCGCGTGGCATACGAGGAGAGGATGATCCCCTCGATCACCTGGTGCGGGTCGTCCTCCATCAGGATCCGGTTGTTGAACGTGCCCGGCTCGCTCTCGTCGGCGTTGACGCAGAGATAGATCGGCCCGGGATGGTCCTTCGGAAGGAACGTCCACTTGAGGCCGGTCGAGAAGCCGGCGCCGCCGCGGCCACGGAGGCCCGATGACTTCACCAGCTCGACCACGTCCACCGGCTGCTTCTCCGCGAGCACCTTCTCCAGCGGCGCGTAGCCGCCGCGGCTCTTGTAGCTCGCGATGGAGTGGCCATCGGGCACGCCGACGGCTTCGAGCAGGACGGGCTTGAACGGCGTCATGTCAGGTGGCCCTCGCGCGGGGCTTCTTAAGCTCGGCCTCGGCGGCCTCGGGCGTCATGTTCTTGAGGAGGTCGTCGTTGGCGAGGATGCACGGGGCAAAGTCGCAGGCCCCCAGGCACTCCGCCGGCTCGATCGTCAGGCTGCCGTCGGATGTCGTGCCGTAGGGCTCGACCCCATTCTTCTCGCAGAGATGCTCGAGCAGATGGTCGCCGCCGCGGAGGGCGCAGGAGACCGAGCGACAGACGAAGGCCCGCACTGTGCCGTGGGGCTTTTCCTGATGGAAGAACTGGTAGAAGGTGAGTGTGTCCTGCACCTCGGCCGGTGCGAGACCCAGCACCTGGGCGATCTCGACGACCGCCTCGAGCGGCACGTGCCGCAGTTCGGCATTCACGATGTGCAGTGCCGGCAGCGTGAGGGCGCGGCGATTCGGATACCGCGGCGCGAGCGCCTCGATCTTGGCCACCATCTCGTCGGTGAGCACGCGCTTGGGGGCGATCATCGGTCGAGCTCCGCGGCGATGATGTTGAGGCTGCCGAGCACGGCCACGACGTCGGAGAGCGTGTGGCCACGGATCAGGAACGGAAACAGTGCGAAGTGGAGCACGGAGGGAGGCCGGCAGCGGGCCCGGTAGGCCGTGTCGTCGCCGTCACCGACGATGTAGAAGCCGAGCTCGCCGTTGGGCGCCTCGATGGCGGCGTACGATTCCTCGAACGGCACCTCGAAGCCGCGATTGGCCATCGAGAGTTCGAAGTGGGAGATCGTGCCCTCGATCGTCGAATAGACCTGCTTCTTCGTAGGCAGGGCCGTCCGCTGGTCGATCCCCACGTTCACCGGGCCGCTCGGCAGGTTTTCGAGGGCCTGGGCGACGATCTTCAGGCTCTCCCGCATCTCCTGCATCCGTACGAGATAGCGGGCGTAGCAGTCGCCGGCGCTCGCGCAGGCCACCTTGAAGTCGAGGTCGGCGTAGGCGAGGTAGGGCTCGTCCTTGCGGAGATCCCGCGTTACGCCGCTGGCCCGGGCCACGGGGCCGGTGGCACTGCGATTGATCGCCTCTTCTCTCTTGAGCACGCCCACGCCCTTCGTCCGATCGACGAAGATGCGGTTCCGCGTGAGCAGCCGCTCCATGTCGTCGAGCGTCTTCGGGAAGGTCTTGAGGAATGCCCGGATCTTCTCGATCACCAGCGGCGTGAAGTCCTGCGACACGCCGCCGACACGGGTGTAGGAGTTGGTGAACCGCGCCCCGCAGAGCGTCTCGAAGATGTCGTAGATGACCTCACGCTGGTAGAAGGCGTAGAGGAAGAACGTGAATGCGCCCGTGTCGAGCCCCACCGCGCCGTTCGAGAGCAGGTGGTCGCTGATCCGGGCCAACTCGGCGACGATCGTGCGGATGTAGCGGCAGCGGGGCGTGAGCTCGATGCCGAGCAGCGCCTCGACGGCATGGTGCCAGGCCACATTGTTGGCGATCGGCGAGATGTAGTTCATCCGGTCGGTCACCGTCACGTATTGGTTGAACGTGAGGTGCTCGCCGATCTTCTCGAAGCCCGAGTGCAGGTAGCCCATCTCCGGCATCGCATCGACCACCCGCTCCCCTTCGAGCTTGAGCACGAGCCGGAGCGTCGTGTGGGTGGCGGGGTGCTGCGGGCCGAAGTTGAGCGTCCAGAGGTAGTCCTCGCTCCGCGCGCCCGCCTCGGGGCCGCGGCTCGTGACGTCGAATTCGGCGGGTGCGATCGACATGGGCTAGCTGTGGTCTCGGGTGATGACGGGGAAGTTGTGGCGTTCGCCGCGGCCCTGGAGCGGGTAGTCCTTTCGCAGCGGATGGGCGGTGAACTCTTCGGGCATCACGAGCCGACGCAGGTCGGGGTGGCCTTCGAAGCGGATGCCAAAGAGGTCCCAGGCTTCACGCTCGAGCCAGTTTGCGCCCTCCCAGAGCGGCACGACGCTCGGCACGGTGGGCTCGGGATCGTCGGCGAACACGCGGACAGTGAGCCGCTGATTGGTGGCCGTGTTGGCGAGCAGATACACGAGGCCGTAGCGGTGCTTCGCCCCCTTGTATTCCAGGTAATCGACGCATGTGACGTCGACGAGCAGGTCGAATCCGCGGTCCTTGAGGAACCGGAGGGCGTCGAAGGCCACGGCAGCCGGGAACACCACGCGGGTCTGGCCGCGATAGACCGACGGGTCCACGGGCCCGAACCGCTCGGCGAGCGCGGCGACCACGTCGTCAACGGCAGGGGGCGTGTGCGGCATGAAGGAATGGGTGTGGGATCGAGGCAGAGGTCGGGAACGTGAATCAGGGACGTTATTCAGGTGCGGGGGCCGACCGCCTCGGCGGCGGCGGCGAGCTCACGCTGGAGCACGGGATTGCGGGAGGCGTCGATCGAGAGCGGTGACGTGATCTCGACCAGGGCCCGCTTGCGGGCCTGACGGCCGGCCGTGTCGAACTCTCGGCCGGTGATCGTTCCCTCCCGCTGGATCTTGTCCTGCAGGTCGATGATCGCCTGGATGAGCTGTTCGGGCCGCGGCGGGCAGCCGGGCACGTACATGTCGACCGGGATGAAGCGGTCGATGCCCTGCACGACGGCGTAGGTGTCGAACACACCGCCGGTGCTCGCACAGGCACCCATCGAGATGCACCACTTGGGCTCATGCATCTGCTGCCAGATCCGCTGGAGCACCGGCAGCATCTTCATCACCACCCGGCCGGCCACGATCATGAGATCGCACTGCCGCGGGCTGAACCGGAATACCTCGGCGCCGAACCGGGCGAGGTCGTGCTTGCTCGCCCCCGTGGCCATCAATTCGATGCCGCAGCAGGCCGTGGCGAAGGGCATCGGCCAGAGGCTGTTCTTCCGGCACCAGTTGGCCAGCTCGTCGAGCTTGCTGACGAACACGTTCTCGGGCAGTTCGAGCTTGGGCGAATCGTTTACCGCCATCGGAACACCCCCTTGCGCCAGTCGTAGGCGAAGCCCACGATCACGAGCGTGATGAAGAGCATCGCGCCGGCGAACACGAGCCCGCGGGACGAAACCAACCCACCGGCGACCGCCGCATCGACGCCGGCCTGCGACCGGCTGGCGACGGCCCATGGGTAGAGGAACAAGAGCTCCACGTCGAAGACCAGGAACGTGATCGCCACGAGGTGGAAGCGGACGTCGAACCGCCGCCGCGTGTCGTGGATCGGATCCATGCCGCTCTCGTACGGCATCTCTTTGACGGCCCCCGAACGCTTGGGGCCGACCAGCTGTGCGAAAACCACCAGCCCGACCGAAACGGCAGCCGCGATCGCGACGAACAGCAGGACCGGGAGGATGGCGTCCATGGCGGGCTCGGAGGCGGTCAGCGGGTGTGCAGCGGGCCCCGGCCGAATCCCGGCCGAACCCCGAAAATGGGAAAATCGGCCGCAGGAAGCCACTTCGTGAAATCTGTCACGAAGTAGCGGCCTAAAAAAGCCGGAGGCTCTGGCCCGCCGGCTCTCACCGATTCAACCATCAAAGTTATACAGACCCGACCCGAGCCCGACGAGTCAGGCCGTTTTCGCCCGATCGGCAACCGCCTGCCAGCGGTGGCGAACCCGGCTCTCCCGGGGGTCGCCCGCCGCCATCTCCACGAGTGTCGCCGCATGGGCGAGCGTGGCCCGGGCTCCCTCCGCGTCGCCCACCTCGAGCCGGCGCTCCGCACTGCGCAGGGCCGAGGCGGCGTGCCAGCGGGCGCTGGCGGCCGTGAGGCGTTGCCGCAGCGGCTCTGGGAGTGACTCGGCATTGATCTCGATCGTGCGGATGACGTCGGGCCACACGTCGCCTTTCGCGAGCAGCCGCGCGGACTCGTTGGCCTCGTGGCGGCGGTAGGCGGCCAGCACCCGCGGCTCGTACCACACGCGGCGCCGGGCGGCGATCCGCACCCACATCTCCCAGTCGAGAGCCTGGCAGAGGTCGTCGCGATAGCCCCCGAGCTGCTCGTACGTCGCGCGGGGCACGACCACGGCCGGCGTCTGCAGCCGCTGGCGTTCCGCGATCACTGGCAGCCAGCCGCGGAGGAGCCCGGCGAACCAGGCGAGCCGCGAACTGTTCTTGAGGAACCGATCGGCACCATCGACGAGCCGCGTGCGGCAGAAGGCCATGCCCGTGTCCGGCGTCCGCGGCAGTCCGCGATCAAGGCGGGCGTAGAAGCCCGGGAGCACGTAGTCGTCTTGATGCAGCAGATGGACGAACTCACCATGAGCCAGTTCGATCGCGCGATTCCAGTTGCCGGCCAGCCCGAGCCGCTCGCCATGCCGGACGATCTCCACGCGGCCGGTTCGATCGACCGACCGCACCAGGTCTTCCACAAGACGATCGGGCGAGCCGTCGTCAACGATCGTGATCTGCATCTCGGCGGCCGACGGCGCCTGCGTGAGCACGGATGCGAGTGCGACCGCGAGCGTGTCCGTCGGCCGGTACGTCGGCAGCATCACCGAGAATCGCGGCCGCGCAGCTCCGTCAGCGAGCGGTGCGATGCGCGGCGGAGTGGGCATCGTGACGGGACTACCAGATGCCCATGCCAAAGCCGAATCCAAAGCCCATGCCGCCGAAGATGCCGGCATCGGCGCCGGTGCGGACGTCGGAGAACGGCGTCTTGCCCGAGCCTTGATTGCGATAGGGAGAGAACGAGGCCCGGGCTTCGGCCAGGCCTGCCGCCGATGCGGCGGCGGTCTCCCGCCGGGCCTCGTCGGCCCGCTGAACGAGCAGATTCCGGCCCTGCTCGAAATCGGCCTGCCGCTGCCGGAGCGACGTCCGCTTCTCCTCGATCGTCTTGATCTCCATCTGGAGCTGGCCGGCCGACATCGTGACGACGTTCGGCACGTCCTTGAGCTCTTGGGCCCGCCGCTCGTCCGACATGGCCGAGAGGTATTGCCCCACCCAGGCCCGCACGTCCTGGGCCTCGGGCGTGTCGAGCACCTTGAACTTCTTCTCCAGGTCTTCGAGCAGGTATTCGAGTTCGAACGACGACATCCCGGCGACCCGCCGGTTGAAATCGACCTTGATCCGCCGCACCTGCTCGGGCGTGTAGATCTTCGTGGACGAGAGCCACTCGCCGAGCTCGAAGATGGCCCGCCGCCACTCGGCGCTGTTCATGATCTCGGCCTTGCGGGCCAGGTCGTCGGCGTCGTCGGCGTCCGCCGCCTGGGGCTCGGGCGTGGAGGGCGTGGCGGTGGTCGAATCGGTCGCTGGCGTCGTCGTGCTCGGCTCCGCAGCGCGGATCGACGGCAGGGTCGAGAGAAGGATCATGAGTCCAGTTGCTGTGCACCAGCCGGTGATGGACGCCGCGGGGATCGATCGGAGTCTCGTGTTCGCGAGCTTCATTTCGTGCCCTCCGCGACGCGGACCAGCGTGAGTGCGACCGGGGGCATGTGCTCACCTCCGACATGCGTGTGGAGCGACCGCATCGTGCAGCGATCCTTCCCGTCGAACGTGTAGACGTTGATCGCGGATGTCTGGCTTCCGTCTGGCTTCACCGTGGCGGTGCGGGCCACCCACGAGCCGCCGTCCCGTAGCCAGGTGGCCTCGCTGTGGCTGCCGTCGGAGCCGAATGCCCACGAGCGGACCCGACGGGCGAGTGGATCCCAGCCGATCCGCTGGGAGATGTCGAGCCCGACGCCGTTCGCTGCCGCTTCATTCATCGGCCGAATCCGCATCTCGCGAAGGAGGAAGGTGTGCGTGTCGTTCCAGCGGACGCGCATCGTCAGTTCGGCCGCCGGCTTCGCGTCTGCCGCTTCGGCGCCGTGGGTCGTCTCGTCGATGACCTTCCAGTCGCCCACCATCCAATCGAGTTCGCGGAGCGTGTCGGGACCGGATGGCTCGGGGTCACGGGCTTCTCGGAGGGCCGCGAGTTTCCAGGTGCCAGCCTCGCGGACCCACGTGGCCGAGAAGCGACCCTCGAGCGGCGTTCCGCCGCCGGGCAAGGTGACCTCCACCTGGCCGTCCTCGATCGCGACATCGGCGGTCACGAACCGCAGGTTGGTTTCGGTAATCCGGAATTCCGGCCGCGGGCCCGCGGGCTCACCGGCCGTCGTCGCGGCGACGGTCTCCCGCCCCCGCAGCACCTGTCCGGCATCGTCGATAATGTCGCCGTCGGCCGTCCACAGATCGGTGAGCGTCTTCGCTTCACCCCGCTGGAGCGCCTCCATATAGAGGTTCGCAGCCGCGCGGATCGCGGCGGCGTCGGCGTCCCGGTCGGCCGGTTCAGCCGCCGCCAGACAGCCTGCCACCAGGCCGACCTGGATCATGACCATGGCGAACAGGGCGACGGCGCTGCGATGGGATCGGGGCATGAGAAGCGGGCCTCGGCCGCGGGAAATGCGGAAAGATTTCACTGCTGAATCGTACCACGCCACGCAGCCCGCCGAAAACGCGGTACCCCGGCGGCCCGGGGCGGTCGTCTGGTAGTGTGGTCGGCATGTCCAGCCATGCCGCCACGCTCGCCGACCTCGTCAGGCGGCCCAGCGTCAATCCGATGGGCCGCGATGTTTCGGGGCCCGAGTACCTCGAGGCGCGGGTCGGCGAATTCCTCGTGCAACGGTTCACCGCCGCAGGCCTGCCCTGGGCGCGGCAGCCGGTGGCCCCCGGACGCGACAACGTGATCGCACGGTTGGAGGCCACCACCCCGGAAGCGCCCGTGCTCCTCTGGGACGCCCATCAAGACACGGTGCCGGCCGAAGGCATGATGATCGAGCCCTTCGCGCCGCTGGTCAGAGATGGCCGCCTCTATGGCCGCGGCGCCTGCGACGTGAAGGGGGGCATGGCTGCGATGCTCGTGGCGATCGACCGGCTCGCGGCGGTCGAGGGGCCGCGAGAGGCGACGGTCGTGTTCGCGGCGACGGTGAACGAGGAGTTCGGGTTCACCGGCGCCAAGGCCTTGGCACGGCTGTGGAGCGACGCACCCGTGGCGTCCGATGCCGCCGCGCGGGGGCTCGTGTCCGTTCGGCCGACGGCGGCGATCGTGGCCGAGCCCACGGGGCTCGATCTCGTCGCGCAGCACAAAGGCGCCGTCCGCTGGCGGGTTCGGATTCGCGGCCGCGCCTGCCACAGCGCGTTTCCCGAGCGCGGCGACAACGCGATCTACCGCGCGGGCCGGGTGATCATCGCCCTCGAGTCGCTCGCCACCGAGTTGCTCGCGCGGCATCCGAACCATCCCTGCGGACCGCCGACGCTCAACCTCGGCACGGTCCGCGGCGGCAGCGGCGTGAATCTCGTGCCGGAACTCACCGTGCTGGAGATCGAACGCCGGCTGATACCGGGTGAGTCGCCGCAGACGGCACGGGACGAGGTGATCGCGCGGGTCGCGGCCGCCTGTGACGAGGCACACGTCGAGCACGAACCACCCTTCCTGGAGAGCGCCGGGCTGCCCGACGACAGTCGCTCGATCGGGGCGAAGCCCTGGTTCGATCGGCTCGAGTCGGCTGCCCGGGCGTTGGGTTATCCAGGTCATCGCACGGCGGCCCGTTACGGCACCAATGCCAGCATCTATGCGGCGGCGGGCGTGCCTGCGGTGGTGTTCGGGCCGGGCTCGATCGAGCAGGCGCACACCGCCGACGAATGGATCGAACTCGCACAGGTCGATGCTGCGGCCGACACGCTGGTCGGCGTCGTGACCGGTCGTTCGGCGTGACCACCCCGGGTCGCGGAGCGCCGTCGGAGCCCAGGGCGGCGCAACCGTTTTTTTCGTCAAGGTTGCGCTCCTGACGTGCCGATGTGCATCTCGGGGATCGGGGCCTGCGGCGCGAGAGGGCTGGCCAGCGGACGGAATATGATCTGCCATCGCCAACGGATCGTGTTCGTGCATCTGCGCCGGACCGCCGGCAACTCGATCGAGTCGGCGCTCGGCGGGATCGTGCTTTTCGATCGGTTGTTTCGCCGGACCGACGTCTGGGACAACCAGCTCCACCGCGGCCGGTCGTGGTACAAGCGCGACTGTCGCGGCCATCGCATCCATGCGACGGCCGCCGAAATCAGGGCCCGCTACCCACGTGAGTTCACCCGCTACTTCCGGTTCGCGTTCGTGCGGAACCCATGGGAGCAGATGGCCTCGCTGTATCACAGGCTCCATTCCCGTCATCCGCGCGGCACCGGATTTGGCGACTGGCTGAAGCGATTCGATCTCGAGAGAGGGACGGTGCCACAGGCAAGTCTCTTCGACGACGACGGCCGCTGCCTCGTCGATTTCATCGGCCGCTTCGAGCAGCTGCAGCAGGACTTCGATGCCGCCTGCGACCTGGCGGGCATTCCCCGCCGGCAGTTGCCCCGCACCAACCACGCGGCCGGCCCGAAGCTGAACGAACTCTACGACGCCGACTCGTTGCGCATCGTCGAGCGGCTCTATGCCGACGATATCGCCCGCTTCGGCTACGCGTTCACCGACGGCCGTGGGCAGGCCGCGTTGCCGCGGATGATGCAGGCGGCGTGAGGAGACGTTCATGCACGCCCGGTTCATCGTCCATCATCCACGGCAGCTCGTGTACGCCGAACTGCCGAAGTGCGCGTCGACCACGATGCACAAGCTCTTTCTCGAGGTGAGCGGCATCCACGCCGACGTGGAGCCGCACTACGGCATCTGGCGGGAGCCGTTTGCGGAGGCCCGGCGGGCGGCAGGGCTCGAGGCGGTGGAGATCCCCGACGATGCGCTCGATGCATTCGTGCGGCGGCACCGCGGCTACCACTTCTTCACGGTCGTTCGCGACCCGTATGGCCGCTGCCTTTCCGGCTACGGGCAGCAGATCCGTCGGTATGCGAAGCGGTTTCGGCGACTGGCCTTCGCCCGCGCGAAGCTGCGGCAGATGATGTCCGGCCGCCGCGCCGAGGACGCCGGCAGTCCGCACCGCATCGTCACCGAGACGCTGACGCAGACCATCCCGTTCGGCGAGTTCGTGGAAGGTCTCCGGCGGCATGGCACCTCGTTTGACAAGCACTTCGACCTGCAGTCGAACGTGATCCGGCTCGGCCAAGTGCCCTACGCGACGCTCGTGCGGATGGAGAGCCTGGCCGAGGGCCTGCGGGCGGTGTTCGCCGACGCCGGTGATCTCGCGAGCATCCCGGCCTGCAACGTGACCCGATCCGGCGCGGCCGTGCACCGCCTCTCGCCGCAACTCAGGCGGACGATCCACGCCCTCTACGAAGCCGACTTTCGCAGCCTGGGCTACGCCGCGTGACGGGCGTTCCGCTCCTGGGCGGCTGGACGCAGCCGCTGTTCGCCGGATAATGCGGCGGCGGATGCACGACCGCCACACCCAGGAGCGCAGCACATGGCAGGCAGGATCACCGTCAAGGGCCCGGTCGTCGATCTCGACGGCGACGAGATGACGCGGATCATCTGGCAGTTCATCAAGGACAAGCTGATTCTGCCCTACCTCGACCTCGACATCCGCTATTACGACCTTTCGATCCAGAACCGCGACGCGACCGGCGACCAGGTGACCGTCGACGCGGCCAACGCGATCAAGGAGTTCGGCGTGGGCGTGAAGTGCGCCACGATCACGCCCGACGAGGCGCGGGTGCAGGAGTTCGGGCTCAAACAGATGTGGAAGAGTCCCAACGGCACGATTCGCAACATCCTCGGCGGCGTGATCTTCCGCGAGCCGATCATCATCAAGAACATCCCGCGGCTCGTGCCCGGCTGGACGAAACCGATCGTCGTCGGCCGGCATGCGTTCGGTGATCAGTACCGGGCGACCGACACCCGTATCCCTGGCAAGGGCACGCTCACGCTCACGTTCACGCCTGCCGACGGCTCGAAGCCGATGGAGTTCAAGGTCTTCGAGTTCCCCGGCCCCGGCGTGGCGCTGGCGATGTACAACCTCGACGACTCGATCCGCGACTTCGCCCGGGCGAGCTTTCGCTACGGCCTGGCACGCAACTACCCGGTCTACCTCTCCACGAAGAACACGATCCTTAAGGCCTATGACGGCCGGTTCAAGGACATCTTCCAGGAGATCTTCGACGCCGAGTTCAAGGCGGAGTTCGCCGCGAAGGGCATCACCTACGAGCACCGCCTGATCGACGACATGGTGGCCAGCGCCCTCAAGTGGGAGGGGGGCTACGTCTGGGCCTGCAAGAACTACGACGGCGACGTACAGAGCGACATCGTGGCCCAGGGCTTCGGCTCGCTCGGCCTGATGACGAGCGTGCTGATGACGCCCGACGGCAAGACGGTGGAGGCCGAGGCGGCCCACGGCACGGTGACCCGCCACTACAGGCAGCACCAGCAGGGCAAGCCGACGAGCACCAACCCGATCGCGTCGATCTTCGCCTGGACCCGCGGCCTTGCCCATCGCGGCAAGCTCGACGGCACGCCGGAGGTGACCCGGTTCGCGGAGACGCTCGAGCGGGTCTGCGTCGAGACGGTGGAGGAAGGCAAGATGACGAAGGATCTCGCGATCCTCGTCGGTCCGGGCCAACCGCATCTCACGACGGAGGCGTTCCTCGCGGCGATCGACGCCAACCTGAAAAAGGCGATGGCCGTCTGAGCGGTTCACGGAGGGGGGCAGGTCATGTCGCATGAATCCGCGGCCCGTAGGGGCATCATCCTGGCCGGAGGCTCCGGCACGCGGCTGCATCCGGCAACCCTCGCGGTGTCGAAGCAACTGCTGCCGGTCTACGACAAGCCGATGATCTACTACCCGCTCAGCGTGCTCATGCTGGCGGGAGTGCGGGAGATACTCGTCATCTCGACGCCGCAGGACACGCCCCGATTCAGTGACCTGCTCGGTGACGGCAGCCAGTGGGGCATGAGCCTCTCCTACGCGGTGCAGCCGAAGCCGGAGGGCTTGGCCCAGGCCTTCCTCATCGGGGCCGACTTCGTGGCGGGCCGGCCGTCGGTGCTCGTGCTCGGCGACAACATCTTCTACGGCCACGGCCTGGTGGAGCGGCTCGCGGCGGCGCGGGCCCGCACCCGGGGGGCGAGCGTGTTCGCCTATCCCGTCGCCGACCCGGAGCGGTACGGCGTGGTCGAGTTCGATCGTGAGGGGCGGGCGAAGAGCATCGAAGAAAAGCCGAAGGCACCGCGGAGCCGTTACGCCGTCACGGGGCTGTATTTCTACGACGAACAGGTGGTCGACATCGCCCGAGCCGTGAAGCCGTCGCACCGCGGCGAGCTCGAGATCACCGACGTCAACCGCACGTACCTCGAACGCGGCGAACTGACGGTGGAGCTCCTCGGCCGTGGCGACGCCTGGCTCGACACCGGCACGCACGACAGCCTCATCGAGGCGGGGCAGTTCATCCAGTCGCTGGAAAAGCGACAGGGCCTCAAGATCTGCTGCCCCGAGGAGATCGCCTGGCGAAACGGCTGGATCGACGCCACCCGCCTGGCCGCCCTCGCGGAGCCTTTTCGCAAGAGCGGCTACGGCGAATATCTCCTCGCCATCATGCAGGACAGCGTGTTCTCGTGATCGTCACCGCAACCAATATTGACGGCGTGCTGATCCTGGACCCCAAGGTCTTCGGCGACTCCCGCGGCTTCTTCTTCGAGAGCTTCAATCAGCGGGTGTTCGACGAGGCGGTCGGCCGTTCCGTGACGTTCGTGCAGGACAACCACAGCCGCAGCGGTCGCAACGTGCTCCGCGGCCTGCACTATCAGGTGGAGCGGCCGCAGGGAAAGCTCGTGCGGGTGGTGGCTGGCACCGTATTCGACGTCGCTGTCGACATCCGGCGCGAGTCGCCGACCTTCGGCAGCTGGGTGGGCGTGGAGCTGTCGGCCGAGAACAAGCGGCAGCTCTGGGTTCCACCCGGACTCGCCCACGGCTTCGTCGTCCGGAGCGAGTCGGCCGACTTCCTCTACAAGACCACCGACTACTGGTTCCCAGAGCACGAGCGGTGCATCCGCTGGGACGACGCCGACCTCGCCATCAACTGGGGCCTCACCGAACCCCCGCTCGTCTCCACCAAGGACGCCGCCGGCGCCCTGTTCGCCTCGCTCCCGTGACGCAAAACGCAAAACGGAGCCGGTCGGGGGTCGCGCGCAGCCGCCGGTGCATCGTGCGGAAAGAAAAGCCCCCTATCCCGATCGAGAAGTGAACTCGCACGATCCGCCGGCGGCGAGCACGTGCCCCCGACAGGCGGCTTACCTCAGTTGGCGTGGGTTCGGGGCTGGCCATGCCCCGTCGCCGGACGCTCGCTTCGGGCATCCATGCCCTGCGCTCGCTCGATGCCGCCTTCGCTCTCGGCATCCTGCCTTCGCTCGGCGGCATACGCCGGCGACGGGGCAGTGGCCAGCCCCTCACGGGTCGATTGTTGGCAGAGGGCAGAGGGCAGGCACTTACGGGACGTTGTCAGTTCGTGAGCAGTTTTGCGATTTCGATGGCGAGGATGATGCCTACGCCCATGAGTGATTCGCCGGCGATCAGGCCGCTGGAGACGGGCACGGTGTAGTCCTCGGCGGCCTCGGGGGCGGCCTTTGCCACCAACCAGGCGATGAGGGCGCCGGCGAACATCGAGATGGCGTTGAAGGCCGGGATCACGCCGGCGATGCCGAGGCCCGTCGTCGAGGGGAGCCACGGCTTCCAGCGGGCCGGGCCGAATTCCTCCAACAGCGTCAGCGCGGCACCGATGAGGGCGCCGACCGCGATCGCTTCGATGGCCCCGGCAGGCAACGCATCGAATCCCTTGGCGAGCAGCAGGGCCACGCTCTCCCAGACCTTGGCCGAGGGAGCGGGCAGCGATTCCGATCCGAGCCGGGATGGGTCGGACTGCACCACGAACAGGTAGGCGGGCACGGAGATCAGCGTGCCGGCGATGACGCCGAAGAACTGCGAGATCGTCTGCTTGCGGGGGTTGCCGCCGAGCAGGTAGCCGCTCTTCAGGTCGGTGAGGAGATCCGCGGCGTGCGAGGCGGCGCCGGCGGTGATCGAGGCGGTCATCAGGTTCGTGGTGATGTTGCCGGGGGCGATACCGCCGTAGACGAGTTGGGTGATCTTTCCCATGGCGCCGATCGGCGTGATATCGGTCTCGCCGGTGGCCCGGGCGGCGACGATCGAGAGCAGGAACGTGACTAGCACGGCGACGATCCCCATCCACCACGAGATGTCGAAGAGCCAGTGGCCGAGCAGGACACAGGCGGCGCCGAAGACGAGCGAGCCCCCGATGAACCACGAGGCGGGCACCTCGACGCGGGCCAGCGGATCGTCGGTCGTGGGCCGCGGGCCGCCGACGATCGCCGACAGCCCGCCGAAGGCCCGCAGGACGGTGCGCCATTTGAGGCCGAAGGACAGCAGCCCCGACGTGACCATCATCGCCGTGGCCGGCCAGAGCACCCACGACACGATGCCGCGGTAGCCGGGGCCGACGATGCCCTGGGCGACGAGCTGCGGGCCGATGATGCCGTAACAGATCACCGAGCCGACGAGCATCGAGGCGGCCACCCGCATGCCCATGATCGCGCCGGCCGCCACCATGATCAGCGAGCCCTCGAAGCCGATGGTGTATTTCGTGAGCCAGTCGCGGGCCGCGGCCACCGGCAGGAGCGGGATCTCGGCGGGGAAGGCCCAGGCGGCGAGCCGTGTGAACTGCGGCACGAGGTCGCGCCACAGGGCGATCAGGCCGCCGCCAATCGCGGCGACGAACAGCGATCGGCCCTTGGCAGCCGCCGCCGCGGAGCCGGCGTGAAGGCTGCGGAGCGTCTCGGCCGTCGCGATGCCGGAGGGGAACGGCAGCTGATCGATGTTGATCAGCTGCCGTTTGAGCGGGATGGCCAGGCAGACACCCAGGAGCGAGACGGCGGCCATCCAGAGGCCGAGTTCCCAGCCGGTGAGGAGCCGACCGGTGGTGAGCGTGAGCGCGGGGATCGCCGATACGAGGCCCGCGCTCGACATGTAGCCGGCGGCGCTGGCGGCGCTCGACATCGTGTAATTCTCGAGCAGGCTGAACGGCCGGTCACGCCAGCCGGGCACGACCTGTTCGAGAAACTTGAAGACGGCGTAGGCGATGATGCAGGCGGTGATCGTGACCCCGAGTCCCCAGCCGGTCTTGAGGCCGACGTAGAGATTCGAGATCGACATCACGCCGCCGATCACCATGCCGGTGATCACGGCTCGGGGCGTGAGTTGCACGGCGTGGTCGCCGGCGTAGACGTGGTCGAGCCACCACCGCGCCGCCTCGCGGTCGTCGGTGAACGGCGGATGGTCGTGGGCATGCATGCCGCGCATTGTAGCGAGGGGCGTGCCAACGGAGGCCTGTAGGTGAAGACTGGCAGTCTGCACACGGTCGAAGGACGACAGAGTGCCACTCTGCGGCTACATGGCCCGGCAGGACCGCGCTTTAAAACACGTCGAGATGGAAGTGGTGGCCGTGGTGATACCGCCGCGACTTCGGATAGTCGTTCTGCCACTGCCGATTGTAGACCGGAATCCGCATCTCCTGCGGATAGCGGTAGTAGAGATCGTTCGCCGATTGCATGTAGCCGTCGGCGTAGAAATTCTGCGGATACCACACATATGGATAGTGGTAGAGCCGGTTCCAGTCGCCCTTGTTGTACGAATTGCCCCACTGGTAGCCGTAGGCGTTTTGGCCCACGCCCTGCTGGGCGGCCGCATCGGCGGCAGAAAACAGGGCCACGGCGCAGACGGCCACCGCGGCAACGAAATGCCGAGTCATCGGATAGTCCCCCCTCGAGAAAACCGACAGTCGAGGGAATCATCGACGCCCGGCACGACCCGACTTGACGGAAAAACCGGCAGGATCGCCGCGGCGCCGGCTGGTGCTCAGGCCGGCTGGGGTTTCTGGCCGGGGAGGCGGCCCTCGGCGAGCTCGCGGTCCCATTCCTCGATCAGCGGCCAATGGGGGGCGCAGGTGCCGAAGTCGGCGAGCGTCAGGTAGCCCTCGAGCCGGGCGATCGTGGCGTCGAGCAGCCGCCGGTCGTTGCGGAAGATCGGGCCGTGGCTGGGCAGCAGCCATTCGACGTCGCTGGCGGCGATCCGCTTGAGCGACGCGATGAAGGACGGGATGTCACTCCCGTGGTGGGCGTCGATCGCGCCCACGGAGCCGTCACGGTAGATGTTGTCGCCGGAGAGCAGGAGGTTGCCGAGCCGGAAGGCGAGTTGGCTGTCGGTGTGGCCGGGCGTGTGCCAGACATCGAGCCGTCGTGAGCCGACCTCGATCACATCGCCGTCGGCGACCGTGCGATCGACCTTCACCGTCGGCATGTCCATGTGCACGTTTTGGGCCGCGATCTCGGCGAACGTCTTCACCCGGTCGCCCGACTCGAGCGACTCGACCGCCTTCGCATGGGCGAGCACCGGCGCCTTGAGGATCGATTTGGCCTTGGCCAGGCCCTGGATGTGATCGACGTCGGCGTGTGTCGCCACGAGCGCCCGGCACTGTGAGAGTGGAAAGTCCATCTGTCGGATCATTTCGACGATCTCGTCCACGCTCTCCTCGTAGCCGATGTCGATGAGCGCCCAGTCGCGGTCGTCGTAGACGAGGTAGACGTTGCAGCCGATCCGCCAGCCGGCCTGGTGGTTCATTTCGATCACGCCGGGGAACACGGGGCGACGTTCGAGCATGGCAGGCGGTCCGGAGGCGGATAATTTGCGGGGAATTCGGCTGGAAGCCACACTTGCCGGGGCTGGCGTGGCACTGCCGCGATCAGGCGAGAGTGTAAGTCTTCAGTCACCCTCCGGCAACGAACGTCGTGCGGGCGGCGGGACAGTGGAGGTGGCGGGTGCAGCAGACGGGTGAACCGGCGACGAACGCGGCCTCGTATGCCGCCTGGGCAGGCACGGTGGAAGAACTGTGCACGCTCTTCGATGCGCTGGGTCCGCTCGCTGCCGCGCTGGGAATGCCCGACCCGACGCCCACGGATTGGCACGGCGCCCTCTTCGGCAAGTTGCGGGGCGAGGTGTCGCGGGGGCCGTTCGTAGTGGCGGCGGTCTGCGGCGGTACCAACACCGGCAAGAGCCTGATCGCCAACACGCTCGTGGGAGCCGAGATCAGTCGGTCCGTGCCCGAGGCGGCGCGAACCCGTCATCCCGTGGCGAGTCTCCCGCGGTGTGCGGCCGGCAGCATCGATCTCGCGGCGGTCTTTCCCGGCTTCGAGCCGCGGCAGTGGACGAGCGACGACGACGCGCTCGCTCCGGTCGACGACGATCGGCTCGTGTGGCGGGAGGATCCGAGCGGCCTTCAGCCGGCGCGGCTCGTGCTTCTCGACACGCCCGACATCGACGGCACCCTCCGCGAGAACTGGCGGCGGGCCGAATTGGTCCGCAACGCCGCCGACGTGATCGTGGCTGTGCTCACCCAGCAGAAATACAACGACGCCGCGGTGCGCGATTTTTTCACGTCAGCGGCTGCGGCCGGCAAGACCGTGCTCGTGGTCTTCAACATGGTCGACTGGCCGCGGCAGCGGGAGCGAATCGCCGGCTGGCTGGCCACGTTCATGGCGGAGACCGGCGTGACGCCCTTGGCCGTGTATGCCTCGCCGCACGACTTCGACGCCGCCGAAGCGGGGCGGATCGCATTTCACGCGATTCCCGAACTGACGCCCGACGGCGGCAAGGCCGGCCCGGGCGAGCGGCTGGCCGGCTGCGACTTCGATCGCATCAAACGGCGGGCGATGGCCGGGGCTCTGCGGGTCGTCGTCGATCCGCAGCGAGGAGCAGCCTCGTGGCTCGATGCCTTCGATGCGGCAGCGGGCCGGTGGCGCGACGCACGAGCGCTGCTCGCGCGGGAGAGTCGTGTGCGGGTCGATCTGCCGACGGCGCCTCGCGAGCTCGTATGGAACGAGATCTGGGACTGGCTCGAGCCCAGGCGGTCGGTTCTCGATCTCACTGTCAGCCGCGTCTATCGGGTGGCTGGGCAGGGCGTGATGTGGGCGGCTCGGAGGGTCGGCCTGGCCCGGTCGACCGAGCAGAAGCGGGAGGATTTCTCGGCCGTCGAGCTCGGGGCGCTCAAGCAGGCCCTCACCGACTTCATCGAGCGGCTCGACGATGCCTGTCGCCGCGATCCGCTCCTGGGCGAGATGCTCGGAACGCGGCTGGCCACCGCGGACCGGGCCGCCTGGTATGCCGACCTCGAGCGACGGCATGCGGCACTGCCGCTCGTGTCGGAAGACTATCGCGGCTTCGTGCGGGCGGAGCTCGACCGCTTCGCCCGTGAGAATCCCCAACTCGTCGGCTGGATCGTGACGGCGCTCAACGCCGGCGCGGTGGCCCGCCCGGCGATCACCGTCGGCCTCGGACTCGCCGGCGCGGCCGTCGTGCCCGCGGCTGCCGCAACGGCCGGCGGGCTCACCACACTCGTGCACCATGTCGGTGACGTGGTCGTGGGCACGGCTGCGACGCTGGCCGGCGAAGGCGCGCTCGGGCTCACGGCGGTGGGGCTCAAGCCGCTCCTGGAACGGCTCTTCGCCGGCTGGTCGGCCGAGCGTGGCCGGATCCTCGCCGAAACGCTCCACGACGTCGTGCTCGGCGATCGGCTCGACGAGATCGATCGGCTCGCGACCGCTGCGGCGCGGCCGGAGGTGGCGCGGGCCCGAGCCCTGCTCGCCCAATGCAGCCGGGAGTGTGCCTGAGATGACGCGTCACGATTCCATGCCGGTGGCCGCCGGTGCCGCGAACGAACCTGACTTCGGCAGCTTCGATCACCTGGTCGAGTCCCTCGCCCGCTGGAGCGGGTCTCTGCCGCAGTGGCCGCCGGCCGGCCGCGTGCAGGCGGAGTGGCAGGCGGTCGCGCCTCGGCTCGACCGGGCTCGCCGCGAACTGTCGCGTGTGCTCGTGGTGGGCGTGATCGGTGGCACGGGCACGGGCAAGAGCACGCTCGTGAACGCCTTGGCCGGCCGGATCGTGACCGACGCGGGCGACGTGGCCCGTCCGACCACGACGAGTCCGATCGTCGTTGCGGCGGCCGACGTCGATCTGGCGTGGCTGCCGGTCGAGGCGATGGGAGCGCGGGTCGTCCGCAGCGATGCGCCGGCCGTCGCCAACATCGTGCTCGTCGATTGCCCAGATCCCGACACGCAGGCCGAGCCCGACGCGCCGGCGTCGGCTGCCGCCAGACCGAGCGACGTCAATCGCAACCGCGATCTCCTGGAGGCCGTGCTGCCCGCCTGCGACGTGCTCCTGCTCGTCGCCACCGCCCAGAAATACCGCTCCTGGATCGTGGCCCGGGAAGTCGCCGCGTTCGCGCCGGGCCGGCCGCTCTTCTTCGTGCAGACGCATGCGTCGCGGGATCCAGACATTCGCGCCGATTGGCAGCGGGAGCTCGAGTCGCAGGGTTTCAGCGTGCCACGGATCTTCCGGCTCGACGGGGTCGAGGCGGCGCGGCGAACCGCGGCCGGCCTCGAGCCCGAGCCCGGCTTCCGCGACCTCGTTACGGCCATCGACGAGGAACTGGTCGGCCGAGCCGCCCGTCGCGTCCGCCGTACGGGTGCCGTCGATCTCGCAGACTGGTTCACGCGGCAGTGCCGCGGGCAACTCGAGCCACTGCGGGGCCCGGTGGATCAGCTTGCGGCGGGCGTGCGGGCCGAGCAGGTGCGGCTCGAAGGGCTGCTTGCGACGGCAATCTCTGCGCAGCTGCGGGGGCAGCGTCACGGCTGGCAACGGCTCGTGACCGACGAGATCGTGCATCGCTGGCACGGCGGTCCATTCGCCACGTTTCTCCACGCGGTGTCGGCGGTCGCCGCGCTCTGGCAACGAGTGCGGCCGGCGCCGGGCGTGATCGGAAGGCTCGTCACGGGGGGGGCGGCGGCAGTGACGACGCACGACACGACCAGCTGGCAATCGGTCGCGGAGCTGGGGCTTTCCGAAGCCGAGGTCGAGCAGTCGCGGACGGTACTTGCGGGGCTGGCGGCGCGGGCGCGAATCGGTGAGCCGCTCGTAGGCCGTGCCCGGGTCGAGGCCACCCGGGTGCAGCCGCTCGCTGCGGCGGTGCTCGACCGCACGGGGCAGTGGCTCGGCGGCTCCATGGCCCGCCTCGTCGCCGACCGGCGGGGCCGGGTGGCAGGCCCGCTCGTGCACTGGACGTTCGAGCTTCTCTTCACCGGCCTGTTCGCCGCCGTGCTCGCGCGGGCTGGATGGAGCTTTTTCTACGGCCACATGTGGCTGGGGCGGCCCGTCAGTGGCACGGGCTTTCTCCAGGAGGCGCTCGTGTGGCTCATTCTCTGGGGGCTGTGTCTCCGCTGGGCCGTCTTCTCGCTCGTGCGGCGCGGGCTTGAGCGTGACATCTCGGCGGTCGTGGCCGGCGTGCCCGCGGCGCGGCTCGTCGATCCACTGCTGGCCGACTTCGCCGAGGCGGCCGCGCAGGCGAAGGAGTTTCTCGACGGTGGCGATCAGCTGGCGGGTGAGGCGGAGCGAATGGCGGCGGCTCTCGGCGGGCCAGTCGGCGGCCTCGGTCGGCTACGGGTGAACTCCGACCGGCCCCGCTTGTTGTAGGCCCGTCACGCCGTGACGGGCAGCCCGTTGCGGAGCAACGGGCCTACGTTTGCAATGCGCCGTGACGGGCTGCCCGCGCCCCGGGAGCCGGCATCAAGCGAAGGCGGGGAGGCGAGGGGGTCGGTGCAAGCTCGAGGAGCATTTGGACCGAGTCTTCGAGGTCCCGCGACGAGACTTGTACCGCCCCCGAGCCACCGACACACCTGTAACGTGTTCGACCTCAGCGAGCGTCCGGCGACGGGGCATGGGCAGCCCCGAACCCATGCCACAGGCCGTCGCCCCGCGGAGGATATAGACGGGTCTGTGGTGTTCAGACCGTGGGCCGCATGCGGAGCATGCGGACTACGGGGGGCACGTGCTCGCGGTGGTATCATGCGTCGCCGTGCGGTCATCGTGCCGCCGGGCGGTCTCGCAGGATGCTCGTTCGCCGCATGATCGACACGCCGCTTCGACTCGTTGCTCCGTGGGGTGCGTGTGCGCTGGTGCTGGTCGCGGGAGTCGCGACCACCGCGGCCGCCGATCTTGATGAGGTGCGGCGGCGGGGCGAGCTCGTGTGGGCCGCCGATCAGGAAGGGGGCGGGCCGCATGTGTTTCCCGCCGCCGACGATCCGACGAGGCTCACCGGCTTCGAAGTCGAGTTCGCCGAGCTGCTCGCCGCCGAGTTGGGCGTGAGGGCCCGGTTTCAGCAGGGGCAGTGGGATCGGCTGCCGCTGCTCCTGGGACGCTCGGCCGATTGCGTGATCAACGGCATCGAGCTCACGCCCGAGCGGCAGCGAGACTACCGCTGCTCGCGGCCTTACTTCGCCTATGCCTTGCAGCTGCTCGGCCGCCGCGCGGGCCCACTCGATGCCTTCGAGCGACTGTCGGGTCCCGGCCCGCACGGGGCGTGGAAGCTGGGCGTGCTCACCGGATCGGCGGCCGAGACCGTGATGCGCGGCCGCGTTGATCTCGACATCGAGGTGGTGGGCTACGACGGCACGCTCGATTCGCTCGAGCAGGTGCGGACACGGGTGCTCGACGCGGCGGTGATGGACGACTGCATCTTCACGTTCTATGCCGACCGGTTCGCCGACCTGCGCACCGTGGGGCGGCCCTTCGCCGGCGGCCTGTACACTGTGCTCACCGCCCGCGACACGCCCGAACTTGCCACCGCGATCGACGCGGCGATCGGGCGGCTGATCGCCGATGGCCGGCTCAAGTCGCTCTATGACCATTGGGATCTCGCCGGTCGGCAGCAGATGCTGCTCTTGCGCGATGCCGCCGAGATTCCTCCGGCACCGTCCCGCAGCACCTGGGACCTCGTCCGCGAGACGCTGCCGCTGCTCGTGCGGTCGGCGGGCATGACGGTGCTGCTGTCGTGCGTCTCGTTTCCGCTCGCGATCCTGCTCGGCCTGGCCGTGGCCGTTGGGCGGCTCTACGGTCCGCCGGTCATGCGGCCGCTGCTCACCGGGTATGTCGAGGTGCTCCGCGGCACGCCGCTCATGCTCCAGCTCTACGCGATCTTCTTCCTGCTGCCGAAGGTGGGGCTGGCTCTGCCGGCGGTGGTGGCGGCCATCGCCGGCTTGGCGCTCAACTACTCGGCTTACGAATCCGAGATCTATCGGGCCGGCTTGAAGGCCGTGCCGCTCGGGCAGTTCGAGGCCGCGCTGGCGCTCGGGCTCACGAAGTGGCAGGCCCTTCGGCACGTGCTCGTGCCCCAAGCGGTGCGAATCGTGATGCCGCCGGTGACCAGCGACTTCATCGCGCTCTTCAAGGACACGAGCGTCTGCTCGGCGATCACGGTGATCGAGCTGACGAAGCGATACAGTGTGCTCGCCCTCTCGACGGGGCGGATCGTCGAACTTGCGGTCGTGACGGCGATTCTCTATCTCGTGATGAGCTGGCCGCTGGCGCTGCTCTCGCGCTGGTTCGAGCGGCGGCTCGAGTCGGGAGGGCAGCGATGATCGCGATCGACTCCCTCTCGAAATCCCGCGGCAGCCTGCGGGTGCTCCACGAGGTGAGCCTGGCGGGGGCCGAGGGGGGCGTGACGGCGCTGGTGGGGGCATCGGGCAGCGGCAAGACGACGCTCTTGCGGTGCCTCAACGGTCTGGAGACGTTCGACGCCGGCGGCCTCACCGTGGCGGGGCATCGTCTGGAGCCGGGGCCGCATGCGCCCGCGACGCTCGAGCGGCTGCGGCGAGACGTGGGCATGGTGTTCCAGCAGTTCAACCTCTTCCCGCACCTCTCGGTGATCGACAACGTGACGCTCGCTCCGCGGATGGTGCTGCGGACGGCTGCCGAGGAGGCGCGAGCGGCGGGCCTCGCATTGCTCGATCGCGTGGGGCTCGCGTCGTTCGCCGCGGCCCGGCCTGCGACGCTTTCGGGGGGGCAGCAGCAGCGGGTGGCCATCGCCCGGGCCTTGGCGATGCGGCCGCGGGTGATGCTGTTCGACGAGCCGACGAGCGCTCTCGATCCCACGATGACGGCGGAGGTGCTCGACGTGATCGTCGATCTCGCCGCCGGCGGTCAGACGATGGTGGTCGTGACGCACGACCACGCGTTCGCAAAGCGGGCGGCCACCTGGGTCGTCGAGCTCGCCGTCGGTCGCGTCGCCCGCCAAGGCCCGGCCGCCGAACTGCTTTCGTAGCCCAGGCAGGCGCAAAAATAACTCCGCCCGGGAGTTTCCTCCCGGGCGGAGCTCACTGGCCGAAGTCGGGCAACAGATCTCCGTTCGACCTATCGTCCGAGACTTACTTGACCGAAACCGTCCGGCTCACCGCCACGACCGCCTTGGTCTCAGCCTTCTTCGAGGCCGAGGCATCGGGCGTCGGGGCAGCCGGCTCGACCGTCGCACCGCAGGCCGGCTCGCAGCCGCACGCGGGCTCCGCACCGCAGCCGGGCTCGCAGCAGCCAGCGCTGCAGTCGGGCTCGCCGCAGCAGCTTTTCCGAGCGTGGCAGGCCTTCTTCGCGGCATGGATGGCGCGGAGGAGGTCACGGATCGGAGTCGCACACTTCTTCACACCGCAGCAGCCAGCGGCAGCACCGCAGCTCGGCTCGCAGCAGCCAGCACCGGCGTCGCAGGCCGGCTCGCAGCAGCCGTTGCCGGCGTCGCAAGCGGGTTCCGCACAACCGTTGCCAGCACCGCAGGCCGGCTCGCAGCAGCTATCGCCGCAGCAGCCGTGGTGCTTCCGCTTGCACTTCTCAAACAGGCCCTTCAGCCCGCCGAAGAGGTCGTGCTTGCGGCACTTCCGCACGCCGCAGCAGCCAGCACCGGCGTCGCAGGCCGGCTCGCAGCAGCCGTTGCCGGCGTCGCAAGCGGGCTCCGCACAGCCGTTGCCAGCGCCACACGCCGGCTCACAGCAGCCATTGCCAGCACCGGCGTCGCAGCCGGGCTCGCAGCAGCCAGCACCGGCATCGCAGCCGGGCTCACAGCACGAGGTGCAGCCCTTGTGGCCGAGCATCTTGTTCAGGAGCTCGAAACCGAAGGACTGGCTACAAACGGTCACGCCGAGAACCAGCGCACCGAGAAACATCATACGCTTCATCGAGCCACATCTCCTTTGCTTGCGGATCACGCGAGAATCGTCTGGTCCCGTTCTTGAGGTGCCGTCACCCCGAGGTTGTGATCCACGAACCTTTCCGCGACAGGCCTGTCGAGCCATTCCGTGACTCGAGTAATCGCAGGTTGCTGTCGCCCCCTGGTTGCCCGACGGGCACAGTGATGCCCCGGGGGACAGAGTGGGCTATCGGCGACTCCGTCGAAGCGGCTTGAGGTTCAGGTCATGTTTTTTTCCGCGGTGTTTCGCGGGTGCGCGTTGGGTCAAGGCTGCCGTGCGACGGGCGTGCGCAAGGGCTGCGGGCGGCCGTCCTACGACCCTCACAGCTTCGCGCGAAACGCCCCTCCAACCCGCACAGTTTCACACGCGGGGCCGCCGTCGTGGTAAACCCTGCGGCCTGTCCGCGAGGCTGCGGGGAATGTTGACATGTCCCCTGCAATCGTTAGACTCCTCAATCGACTCTGGTGGCCGGGAGCGAGCAGTTGCTTTCGTCCGGCAAACAGGGAACACCGGTGTGAATCCGGGACGGCCCCGCCGCTGTGACCAGGCGCCGAGGCCGGCTGTTTCAAGCCATTGCGGTGCCCATGCGGGCCGTGAGAAGGCATGCAGCCGGCGGAGCTTGGGAGTCAGAAGACCTACCAGGTGTCAGGAGTCTGCCGAACCGCGAGGGCGGGATGGCGGGCACGGTCGAGAGATCGGCCGGTCGTACGGTATTCAGGATCCGCTCCTGCTCGCCTCCGCTTCGCCGATGATCGCGCGTGCGCCTGCACGCGCGTGTCTAGGCTGGGCGTGCGCGTGCAGCGCGGCAATCGCATGGACTCGTTTTCCTCGGGCCGACGCGGCGGCATGTCGCTCGTCGAACTGCTCGTCGTCGTGGCGGTGCTGGCCGCGGTCATGGCGCTCCTGCTGCCGGCCGTCCAATCGGCCCGCGAGGCCGCGCGTCGGACGAACTGCATGAACAACCTGCGCGGCATCGGCTGCGCCATCTATGGCTACGAATCCGTCCGCCAGACCTTTCCCGTGGGCTGCCTGGGATGTCTGACTGGCAGTCCGCGCAAGCAAATTGCCTGGAACGCGTTCATCCTGCCGTTCGCGGAGGAGCCGGGGGCGGCCGCGGCCTTTGACTTTGCCTTCCCCTTTCGGAGTGAGCAAAACCGTATCGCTGCCGGCCATGTGGTCCCGCTTTTCCTCTGCCCGAGTACGTCACGAACGAAGCGGACGGGGCCGACGACCGGAGACCGAAATCGAAATGGTCGTTGGGATGCAGGGGATGGTCTGGCCTATACCGACTACGGCGGCCTGTATGGCGTCGCGTTTCCCGGGACGACATCCAGGCCTGAACACGCCGGAGTAATGCGATACGAGCGGGCCATCAAGGCGACGCAGGTCACTGATGGACTGACGCGAACGGCGCTGGTGGCCGAGTGCACCGGCCGTGATACGAGCACCAACTCGGAATGGGCGAACGGACAAAACATCTTCGATCAGTGGCACACCAACCCGATCAACAGCAGCCAGGACAACGAAATCTGGAGCGACCACCCCGGCATGGCAGGCATGGTGTTCGCGGATTGCCATGTGGAATTCATCGACGAGTCGATCGATCAGCCAATTTTATTGGCACTGTTGACGCGGGCTGGCGGCGAAGCCATCCGCAGATGACCCAAGGCCGACTGTTGCTCAGGAGAGGGAAGATGACAAAGACGATTGGATTCGGGCTGATGCTAGTGCTTGGCTCATACCTTCCTGCGCGAGCTGAATTCGTCACCGTGAGCGACTTCACGGACATCCTCTTTTGGGCAGGCAGCGGTACCAATCAGGCGGCGATGGTCCTGTATTTCGACGCCCCGACCTATGGCGATGGCGGCTCACCTGGTGCGATCGCCTGGGGATACCGATGGAACGGCGAGCGGACCCAAGCCGATATGCTCCTATCGCTGGCGGGTGAGATCACGGTGTCGGGTTCGCCCCCCAGTCCACCGTCGCCGCTGCCGGGGTCAGACCCACGACTGGCTTTGGACGTTGAGTACTTCGCCGGTTTCGGGCTGACAGGGTATCTGGCCACGTCCATTCGATACGACCAGATCGGGCTGCCGAATCCATGGCAGCAGATCGAGCGGGTGATGGACAACACGACGCCGCCTCCTGCCAACGGCTTCGTCGATATCGCGCCCTATGTCGCGCCATCGGGAGCAGGAAATAGCTGGCCGGCTGGCGGGACCTTCGCTCTGATTGCCGACACCGGCATCTCGCAGACCGCGCTTGTGAACGGGAGTTGGTATGGATTCGTTGAATCGCTCTACGAGATTCAAGACAACGGTGGAGATCCGGTCTACGTTGGTTTTCCGACCACCTTTACCTTTGCGCAGCCTGTGTCGGCCGTGCCCGAGCCATCGAGCATCGTGATGCTTGCGGGCGGGGGAGCGATCATGGGGGCGATGGCGTGGCGGCGACGCCGGCAGCGGGCGGCATGAGTGGGCCGGCGCGACCCCGCGAGGCGATGCTCGATCACAACGCGCGGGCTTGGGATCGGCTCGCGACGACCAGGTCGGCCCTCGCCCAGCCTGCGGCCGACCAGGCGTTCGCCGATCCCCGCGGCTGGCTCGGCGGCGGTGGCCGGTCGTGGCTGCCTGAGCGGCTCGACGGACTGGAGGTGCTCTGCCTCGCGGCCGGCGGGGGCAAGCATGGCCCACTGTATGCGGCCGCCGGCGCGAAGGTCACCGTCGTCGATCTCTCGCCCGCCATGCTCGAACTCGATCGGCAGGTGGCCCGTGAGCGACGGATCGACCTCGCCGTCGTGCAGGGCTCGATGGATGATCTTTCCATGCTCGGTGTCGGCCGGTTCGATCTGGTCATCCACCCGGTGAGCACCTGCTACGTGCCCGATGTCGGCCGCGTGTTTCGCGAGGTGGCCCGGGTCACGAAGGCTGGAGGGCTCTATGTGAGCCAGCACAAGTCCCCGGCCAGTCTGCAGGCCACGCTCGAGGCCGGTCCGAACGGCTGCTACGAGCTGCGGTTTCCCGTGACACGGGGCGAGCCGCTGCCGCCCGAGCCGCCGTCGCGGCTGCGGGAGGCCGGCACCCACGAGTTCATTCACCCGCTCTCCGCGGTGCTCGGCGGCATCTGCACCGCGGGTTTCGTGATCGAGGACATCTGCGAGCCGGATCACACGCAGCCCGGGGCCGCGGTCGGCTCGTTCGCCCACCGCGCGTCCTTCCTTCCCCCGTACGTCCGCATCCTCGCCCGGCGGCGCTCCGCGGCGGCGGATGGCCGCGCCGGCGGGGCGATCGTGCTGGTACATTAAGGCGACGCCACCCAGGGATGCCGCGAATGATCTGCCTCACGATCCTGCTCACGACGAAAGATACGGCCGCCGTGTCGACGGTGCGCGACCTGCTCACGCAGGCGATGCGGAAGAGCCGGGCCGAGCCGGGCTGCCTGCGATTCGACGTCTATCACTCCACGGCCGAGCCGCGGCGGTTCACGCTCGTCGAGCATTGGGCCGATCAGGCGGCGGTCGACGCCCACCGGCTTGCCGAGGCCTACACCACGATCTACAAGCCACAGGTCATGCCACTCGTCGATCGCGAGGGGCATCCGAGCACGTTGCTGGAGTGACATGATCCTCCTCATCGACAACTACGATTCCTTCACCTGGAACCTCGTGCAGCGGTTCGGAGAGATCGCGCCCGACGTGACGGTCGAGGTGCATCGCAACGATCAGATCACGGGGGACGAGATCGCCCGGAAGGCACCGACGCACCTCGTGGTGTCGCCGGGGCCGTGCACCCCCGACGAGGCCGGGATCTCGTGCGACGCCGTCAGACGGTTCGCCGGCCGGATGCCGATCCTCGGCGTCTGCCTCGGCCACCAGTCGATCGGCCAGGTGTTCGGCGGCACGATCGTGCGGGCCAAGCAACTGATGCACGGCAAGGTCGATCGGATCGAGCACGCTGGCAAAGGGCTCTTCGCCGGGCTGCCGACGCCGATCGAGGCCACGCGGTACCACAGCCTCGTGATCGACCCCCCCACGCTGCCGCGTGACTTCGAGGTCGATGCCTGGTCCACGGCACCGGATGGCTCCCGCGAGATCATGGCGATCCGCCATAAGACGCTGCCGATCTACGGCGTGCAGTTCCATCCCGAGAGCTTCCTCACGCCCGCCGGCTACGACCTCATGCGGACGTTTCTCGCGACCGCGCCGCTGACGCCGGCCGCCTGATGCCGATGATCGATCTTGCCGAAGCGATCGCGCTGGTCGAGGCCACGGCGACGCCGCTGCCGCCGCGACGGCAGCGGCTCCTCGACGCCTGCGGCCGCGGGCTCGCGGCGGGTGTCGTCGCCGACAGCGACTCACCCCCCTGGGATCGGGCGATGATGGACGGCTTCGCCGTCCGCAACGCGGATGTCGCCACAGCCGGGGCCGCCGCCGTTGAACTCGACGTCGTCGTCGATCTGGCTGCCGGCGACGTGACGCACCTGGTGATCCGCGACGGCACGTGCGCCCGGATCATGACCGGGGCCCCGATCCCGCGGGGCGCCGAGGCCGTGGTGCCGATCGAGTGCGCCATCGACGGCACGGCGGACGCACATGCCGGGAGCCGCGTCAGGCTGGCCGACCCGCGGTTTCGCGCCGGCCAGCACGTGGCTCGGCAGGGGGCTGCGTTTCGCCGCGGGCAGGAGGTGCTCGCCGCCGGCACAGTGCTCCGCGCGGCCGAGATCGGCCTGGCTGCCGAGGCCGGGGCGACGCACGTCGTCGCCCTGCCGCGGGTGCGGGTGGCGATGCTCTCCACCGGCAGCGAACTCGTGGCGTGCGACCGCGAGCCGGCCTTCGGCCAGACCCGCAACTCCAACGGGCCGATGCTGGCTGCGGCGGTGAGCCTGCTCGGCGGCGAGCCGATTTCGTTGGGCCTCGCGGTCGACAGACCGGAGGCCATTCGAGCCGCCGTCGCCCAGGGGCTCGCGGCCGACGTTCTGCTGTTGTCGGGGGGGGTGTCGGCCGGCGACCTCGACCTCGTGCCGGAGATCTTCCGGCAGTGTGGGGTCGAGAAGGTGTTTCACAAGGTGCGGCTCAAGCCGGGGAAGCCCGTTTGGTTCGGGCGACTCGCGCGTGGCGGTGGCGAGCCAGACACGCTCGTGTTCGGCCTGCCGGGCAATCCGGCGAGCAGCCTCGTCTGCTTCGAACTCTTCGTCCGCCCTGCGTTCCAGATCCTCGCCGGGCGTCCGCGGTCGGAGTGGCACCTGGCGCACGCCCGCGCCCGGCTGCTCGCTCCCTGCCAGGCGGCGCCGGATCGGCCCGTGTATCTGCCGTGCCTCCTGGCCCGCGACGGGCAGACACTCGTGGCCGCGCCGCTTCCCTGGACCGGCTCCTCGGATCTGCTCGGCCTGGCCGGCGCCGAGGGGCTCATCGCGCTGCCGGCTGGGGGCGGCCGATTCGAGGCCGGCGCCGAGATCGACGTCGTCCGCCGGTGGTAACGCGGATCACCCGGGCGGGCTGCGGTGGAAGTGGACATGCTTCCAATTGCCGCCGATCTTCTGCCAGATCCGTGTCTCTTCGCATGGCTTCGTCACCGGACGGCCGGCATCGTCGAGCGTCTGCGTGAGCCTCACGTAGGCCACGAGCGCCACCGTGTCGGAGAGAAGTTTCACGACGGGAGAGGCCATCGTGTTCGTCACCGGACGTGGGGCCTTGGCAGGATCGCCCGGCAGCCTGAAATAAAACTCGTGGAACGGTAGCCCCTCGACCAACTGGCCCCGGGCCTCCGGCTCGAAGCAGGTGAGGTCTTCGGCCACGAGCCGGTGGTAGGCCTTCCAGTCGCCGGCGGCGACGGCGGTCAGGAGCTGCCGGGAGAGGTCGAGGAGCTCCGCTTCGACCGATGCGGACGTGGCCATCGTGTAAATCCTGTGGAGTGAACGTCGTGGAAGGGGGGAGTGGACTACGGGGTGACGATTCCGAGCGAGACGAGCTTGCCGAGGCACTCGTCGCGTTCACGGCAGCGATCGAGACCGGACCAGGCGGGATCCTGAGCGGCGAGAAACTCGGCGTGCGAGGCGGGCAGCGTGCTACCAGACCGCGCGGCGAGCCGCCGGATCACCTCCTGATCGAGCCGCGTGAGCCGCATCGCCTGCACTCTGTAGTCGAGGAAGGCCTCCCAGACGAGCGGGAAGAGCGGCGCCACGATCTCGCGGCCGATCGTCTCGGCGTAGCGGCGGATCTCCAGCTGGGCGTGGGTGTCCATCCGCAGCGCGAGAAAGTGGAGCAGGTTGTGGAGATCGATCTTCCAATAGGCCTCGGTGTAGGTGGAGAGCGGCAGATCCTTGCGGGCCTGCTCGCGGGCGATCCCCGCAGCGAGCCGCTCCTCGTACACGCGTCGGGCCATCCGCTGCAGTTCCTGCTCCGACTGCGTGAGCTGGTGGCCGGCGGCCGCCGGCACGTAGCCATCCGAGCCCTGACGGTTTGTCGCCGCTTGGCTGCGCCACTCGTCGTCGGTCGTCGTCTGCATCGCGTCGATGGCGAGCGAGTACCGGGTCGAGTATTCGTTGACGCTCGCGGTGCGGTGACGGATCCACTGCCGCCAGCAGTCCATCGGCACCCGCACCAGGAACTTGAGCTCCGCCATCTCGAAGGGCGTGGTGTGGGCATGTCGCAGCAGGTAGCGGATCAGCTGGCGATCGTCGCTCACCCGCCGGGTGCCCTCGCCATAGCTGACGCGGGCCGCCTGCACGACGGAGCCGTCGTCGCCCATGCAGTCGACGAGGGCCACGAAGCCGTCGTCGAGCACTGGCAGCTTCTTCCACCGCAGCGAGTCCAGCAGCGCGGCGCGGTCGGTCGGGGGGGCAGTCGTCGTCATCGCGAGGGGAATCCTGCGGGCGGAAAAGCCCACAGGATGGGGCACCGGCGGGCGACGGTCAATCCTTCGCGAGAAGTTCCTGAAGCAGCCCGGCCAGCTTGCGGGCGTCATCGGACTTGTGAACCTGGTCGATCCGTGACTTCGGCACCCCGAGCTTGGCGAGCGAGCCGGTGATGCTCGTCCAGAGCTTCTCCCGCTTCTTGCCCTCGGCGAGATAGAGGTCCGTCACCTGCTCGCCGAGCCGCTGGAGCAGGGCCGTATCGAGGTTCTCGTAGTAGTTTTTGACGATCGACCGCTGGTATTTCGTGAGTTCCGCCATGGCGGCCGCCTTGTCTTGGGGGAGTCTGCTGGAAGGAGTCCTACGAGCCGGCTACAGTATCGGTCGAAACGCCCGTATTCTTCGAGAGATTCCGATGCCCACCATCACCTTCACCAACGAAAAAAAGGAAATCCAGGTGCCGGAGGGGGCCAACCTCCGCAAGGAGGCGCTCGCCGCGGGCGTGCAGCTCTATCCAGGCATTCACAAGGTCGCCAACTGCCATGGGTTCGGCACCTGCGGCAGCTGCCGGGTGCTGGTCACCAAGGGCATGGAGAATACGAGTCCGAAGGGGCTTCTGGAGGCCGGACGCTTGGGTGTTTCGCTCGCCTACATCGGCAACGAGAAGACGATGCGGCTGGCCTGCCAGACCCGCGTCAATGGCGACATCACCGTCACCACCTGCCCGCCGCTCAACCTGTTTGGTGAGAATTTTTTCAGTTGAACGTTCAGCTGAACTAGTTCAGGCCGTATGAAGTTGGGCCGGCGAGAGGACGGTACAAGTCTCGTCGCGGGACCTCGAAGACTCGGTCCACATGCTCCTCGAGCTTGCACCGATCCCCTCGCCTCCTCGTTGAATGGTTCCGCCCGATGAAGGAAGTGATTGCGGTCGTGAAGCCGTTTCTGGCGGAGAAGGTGCTCGAGGCGCTCAAGCTCGCGCCGCTCGAGGCCTGCACCGTTCGTGAGGTGAAGGGCTACGGGCGGCAGAAGAGCTACCTCGATCAGTATGGTGACAGCGAGTATTCGCTGGCGTTTCTCCCGAAGGTGGAGATTCAGGTGTGGGTGGACGACGCCCGCGCGGACGAGGTCATCGACTGCATCACCGCCGTCGCCCGCACGGGCCGCATGGGCGACGGGAAGATATTCGTCCTCCCCGCCGTCGAGGCCCGCGGCGAGTGAGGCTCATTTGAGGAAGACACCGGTCGCGTACCAGATGCCGTTCCCGCCGCGGCGGATGTCGTAGCCGTAGGCAGCCTGCGGGCTGCGGACGGCGTTCCAGTGGCCGGACGATTGCCGCCAGCTGGCGACGCAGTCGATGCAGGAATCGATCAGGTCTTGGTTTTCCCAGCTCTCGGCACAGACCTCCGACGCCGAGCCGGCTCCCATGCGGCCGGCGATCCGCTGCGACCGCATGTCCCAGCCGTGGTGCCCCTGCCGGCGGATGCGGGCCTGGTGGGCGGAGTGGCTCTCGGCCTCGGCGCAGAGCGAAGGATCGCAGCTGCCCTGCGTGCTCTGCGGGTTCTCGGGATGGATCCGCACGGCGAGGATCAGAGACCGCTGTGTGAGCGATCCTTCCGGCAGCGCGGCCAGTTCGTCGACATGAGACGTGGCAAAACGGTAGTACTTGCCCGGTGTCCGGGGGAGGATCGAGACGATCCGCCCCGCATAGCGCGGATGCGCGTGATCGACCACGAAGACGCCGGGTCCGCGCCGCATCTCGACGAGGCTCTGATCGGCCACGAGCCCGGCCGCCTCGGCCATGCCCAGTCGGCAGAACACCCAGGGTGTGCCCGAGCGGCTGAATCGCTCCTGGACGTCGGGCCGCTCGAGGTGCTGGCCCACGGCGTCACCGGGATCGCCCGACTGCGGCTCCACCGACACCAGCAGCATCGCGCCGGAGGCCCGAGCGGCCTCGACCGCCGCAGCGTAGTCGTCGATCCGCTCGACGCCCTGCCGTGAATCGATGATCCGCGGCACGGGCGTGGCGGCCACCACGAGCGGGCTGCATGTCATGACAGCGGCGAGTGCCGCCGGAATCATCGAGGAGCGTCGAATACGATCACACCGCATGGAGTTCGTGATGAACATGCTGCACCTCATCCGTAAGTGAAAGGAACGAGGTGGTGATTGAATGGCCGGGACGCATCGGCTGCAAGTGGCCGGCGGCGGTCCGCCGACGTTGTTTCTCGACTTACGTCAGGCCGCGCCGCCGGCAACCGTGGCATTCACAAGCAGTTGCGCGAAATCGAAAAAATGTGCAGGTTTGTGGTGTTTTGACCGTAGTCCACATGCGGAGCATGTGGACTACGGCGCAAACGGATGCACCACCACAATGCCGTGAGGGGCTGCCCATGCCCCAGGAGCCGGCGTTGGCGGCAAGCAAAGGCAGGATGCCGAGAGCGCAGCCGCCATCGAGCGAGCGGAGGGCCGGGATGCCCGGAGTGAGCGTCCGGCGACGGGGCGTGGGCAGCCCCGAACTTTCGCCACAATGGGCGACCCGCGGAGGAAGAGAAGGGCGTGGTGGAATTATGGACGGGGCTGGACCGGCTCGAAGGGCCGCACCCAGATCGAGCGGAACTGCACTGGGCTGCCGTGGTCCTGCAGCGTGATCGGCAGGGCGTCGGCATGCTGCGTGTAGCCGGGCGGCACGTGCCACGTGGTGTCGCCCTTGAGCACGGTGTTGGCATGGATCGCGATGCCGTTGTGGAGCACGCTCACGCGGGCTGGGCTGGCGAGCGATCCGTCGGCGTGAAACCGCGGCCGCGTGAACAGGATGTCGTACGTCTGCCATTCGCCCGGCGTGCGGCAGGCGTTCACGGCCGGTGGCTGCTGCTTGTAGACCGCTCCGCACTGGCCGTCGGGGTAGGTGAGCGGTCCGTCGGTACCGTCCTCGAAGGAGTCGAGCAGTTGAATCTCGTATCGCCCCATCAGAAAGACACCGGAATTGCCGCGGTCCTGACCCCGGCCTTGCGGTGGACTCGGCGTCCGGAATTCGACATGCAGCTGGCAATCGCCGAACGGCTGCTGCGTGGAGATCGTCCCCTTGCCGATCGTCGCCACGCCATCGGCCACCGTCCATGCATCGGCCCGTTGCCACCGGTCGAGATTCGTGCCGTCGAAGAGCACGACCGCGTCGGACGGCACGGCCGCGGGGCCGCTCGGTGCCGGGCCGGGATCGACCACCGTTGGCCGCGGCCACTCGATCGGCATCCGCCACTCGCCACTGGGGTGCTTGGTGCCGCTCAACTGCAGCCGCCGGGAACGGATCGAATCGGTGATCGCCCGGGCCTTCGCCTCCGCTTCGGCGATCGACAGGCCCGCCTGCATGCCGGGCCGCAGGTGACCGGCCGCCGACAGGTAGGCGTCACGAAGCAGCCGCATCCGCTGGGTCACCTCCGGCAGAAACGCCTCGAGCGCCGCGGGCGTCTCGGCGGCGGCCGCCGCATCGTCGCCGAACCCGCGGAGCACCCCCCGGCAGATCGCCCAGTGGCCCTGCGGGTTGGGATGAACGGCATCGGGGGCGAACACGACTCCCGCGTCCTTCCCTCGGGCCGCCGCGAGCATCGCCTTCATCGGCCCATGGACGTCGATCACGAGCCAGCCGTCGGCCCGCTTCGAGAGGAGCCACTTCGCGTAGGCCTCGAGAACGGCATCGTAGTCGGCGGCGCCCGCGGGGCCCGGCTTATCGGGCCGTTGGTCGTACACCGGCGGCGTGAGGTGAATGATCGTGGCCCCGGTCTTCGCCACCGTGTCGTGCAGTCGCTCGACGCCCGCCTTGAATCGTGCGAACCGCGTGTCGTCGAGAGGCTGGTAGATGCCGCAGTTCATGCCATAGCAGGCGAGCACCACGTCGGGCCGCACGACCCGCAGCACGCGGTCGAGCCGCTCGCCGAGGTCGGGCCGTGGAAACCTGCCACCGGCATGCCCCTCTTCGGAAAGCCCCGACACCGTCTCGCTCGGCAGGCCCACGTCGATCACGTCGGCCTCGGTGCCCCGCCGCTCCATCCAGGCGATCAGTTCGGCGACCCAGTCGCCGCCGTAGGTGATCGAGTCGCCGAGCACGGCGATCCGCCTGGCCTTCAGCAGCATGTCGGCGGGCACGGCCGCGGGGTCGGCGGCGGCGACGGATGAGCAGCACACGAGGGCGGTGAGGGCCGCGACGGCGGCATGACGCTGGCGCATGGTCAGGGGGCCTCGGCAGGGGACACAGGTTCGACGTCGAGATCGGCTGCCGGCAGGGGCGTGACGTCGAACGTCAGCACGTCGTCGTAGGTCCGCCGCTCCCAGTCGAGGATGGTGCCGGGAGCGTCGGGGTCGAGTACGGGAAACACGTGCACCGGCATGATCGTCACGGTGTAGCCGGAGCCGCCGTCGCGGCGGCTCACATCGACCTCGACGTGGCCGTAGTGCTTGCCGCCCGATTCGAGCACGTCCCGCTGCCACCGCTCCGGCGCATGGTCGTGGGCCAGGAAGATCTGTCGGTCGTTCACGTGGTCGGTGGCGGGATCGGACAGGCGATCGCCACCGATGCCGACGGTGTAGTAGTGCACGCCGTCGGCGAACGAGTGCTCGTAGTGTTCGTCGTGGCCGCAGAACACGCCCCGTACGCCGTGATCCTTGAACAGCCCGGCGAGCCCGCGAAGCGGCTGGCCCGAATGCCGATCCTTGCCGTCGCCGTTGCCCGGCGGCCGGCCGTGGCGACCGGCCGAGTAGGGCGGGTGGTGGAACTGCACGAACACGATGGCGTTGCGTTCGCGGGCCGACACGAGCTCGCGTTTCAGCCAGGCATGCTGCTCCGAACCCGGGGCGTAGTCGGGGATATGGGGTGCATTCTTGCGGTCAAGCTCGTGGTTGGTGTCGTCGGGCCCGTTGTCGGAACCGCCATTCGTCGTGTCGAGGGAAAGCAGCGTCACGGGGCCGAAATCGACGCGGTGATAGCGGCCGATGTGTCGCTCGTCCGGGCTGCCGTTTTCCGGATGCTCGAAATAGGTGAGAAACTTCCGTGCGGCGAGAAGCGTGACGGGGCCGGCATAGCCGCCAAGGTCGCGGAGCCGGTCGTCGCTGGGCGGGCCGCCGAAGATGTCGTGGTCGCCCATTACGGCGACGAGCGGCACGCGGGAGGCGAGCGTGCCGAACGTGCCGGCGTTGTGACGCCAGAACTCATCCCAATGCCGCTGCTGTCCACCGCTCTCAACGAGGTCCCCCGCGATGCTGCACAGCACGGGGTTGCCGGCCCGCAGGCTTTCGGCCGCCCGTGCCGCGATCAGGGCGAGGTTCGTGCGATAGGCCGCCGTCTCGTCGATCACGTACCGCCCGCCCGCCCACCGCGGTCGTGGCCCACCGGGCAGCGACGGCGAGGCCGTCCAGTCCGTCCGCGAGTCCCGCGATGCAGGCTGCGCCTTTGCGTCGGCATAGAAGAACAGCCGCACGCCACCGCCGCGGCCCACGTCGCCCGCCCGCGGGGCGGTCGTGAGCACGGCTTTCGCCGTCTCGCCGGACTGTTCGACCGCATAGGGATAGCTGGTCGCCGGCTCGAGGCCGGTCACACGCACCGAATGTAGGAAGGGGGGTGATCCATGCTGCATGCCGGCCGGCTCGGCCATCTGGTAGTCGAGATCGCGGGCGAGCACGGGAGCCGACGTGAACGTGCGGCCGTCGCAGGTGAGCGTGCCGGGCGCCGCCGCCTCCGACAGCCATCGCACGGTCATCGCGTCGGGAGCCGGATGTTGCAGGTACGGACGCACGCGAAACGGCGTGGCGGCCAGGTCCGCCCCACTCGTCGGCACGGCCACCGCGACGGCAGCCACCGCGATCACGACACGGAAACCGGCGGGAGCGATCATGGGGTGACGACCGGAGTTGCCCCGGCCCGAATGGCGAAGAGGTGGCTCTTGTTGGCGATGTAGAGCGTCTCGCCGGCGACGATCGGTGTGGAATAGACGCTGTTGCCCATGTTGATCTCCCTGAGCAGATCCTTTTCCCGCGAGAGGGCGAAGACGGAGATGTCGCCATCCTCGTCGCCGATGTAGACCTTCCCATCGACGATCAGGGGGGAGCCCCAGCTGGCTGCCAGCATGTCGTGGGTCCAGAGCGGCCGGCCCGTCTTCAGGTCGAGGCAGTGGAAGAGACCGCTAAAATCGGCCACGAACAACAGTCCATCGGCGATCGCCACGGTGCCGCAGGTGCGATGCATCGTCTCCTCGAAGTCGAGCTTGCCGTTTTCGTCGGCGTCGAAGCCGGGGTAGTGCCAGACCGCCGCGGAGTGAGGATTCGGTCGGGCCACCTCCCCCTGCTCCGCGATCACGGCCTGCTCGCGGCGGCGGGGCAGGGGGGTGTTCGGATCCTTCAGGCTCACGGCGAGCTCACTCGACACGTCGCCCCGCTTCGTGGGGTCGATACACCAGAGATGTCCCACGCCCTCGCCGTGCTCTGGATCCTCGCCCACGGCCACGTAGACGAGCCCCTCGTGCACCACCGGCGTGCCGATGATGTGGTTGCGATCGGCGCGGCCTCCGAGGGTGTACTTCGATTTCTTGGGGTTGCAGTCGAATTCCCACAGCTTCTTGGACCGGCCGTTCTCGCCCCGGGCGTCGAAGGCATAGAGCCAGCCGTCACCGCCGCCGAAGATCACCTGCGGCACGCCGCCGAGCTCGGCGTAGGCCGGGCTCGACCATTGCCCGTGGAGCACGTTGGCCCCCGGCGTGTCGTCGGCCCAGAGCACCGTGCCGTCCCGCTTGTCGATGCAGAGAAAGCTCGGGGCCTCGGCGTTGGGCAGGTTGATGTGCCCCTCGTCCACCCCGTTGCTGGTGTTCACGAACAGAAGGTCGCCCGCGGTCGTCACGCTGCACGAGCACATGTTGTGCTGCGAGACTCCGAGCTGCTTCATCATGTCGAGCACCCAGACGACGTCAGCCTCGCCCTTCTCCTGGACCTTCTCCGTCGTGAACGGTCCGTCGTTCTCGCCGTCGCGGAAGCCCTCCGTGTCGAGGCACTTCACCTCGCCGCGGCTCGTGACGTACCAGAGCCGGTCTCCCTCCACGAGCGGCGCACAGCAGATGCCCTGAAGCGGCCAGTCGTGCACGCGGCCGGTCGGCAGCTTCTCGCTCGAATCCTGCCAGAGGAACGAGCCATCCTTGATGTCAAATGCCACGAGGCAGCCGAGATCGACCTCGGGGGGATACCGCTTCAGCCAGCCCTTGCCGTTGTTCGTGCCCACGAACACCTTGCCGCCCGCGACGACCGGGTTGCCATACGACTGGCTGCCGAGCGCCGCGACCCAGGCGACGTTCTCGCTCGTCTCGGGCTTCCACGCACCCGTGGCGGGGTCGAAATCGCCGGGCGCCCACTCGGTCGGAATGTTCTTCGCCGGCGACACATTGTTGCGGACGGGCGAGCCCCCCCACTGATTCCAGTCACTCGCGCGGGCCGACACGGGCAAAATAAACAGGATCAGGGCGAGACCTGCCCCACCCAAAACGCGCGGAGGGGCTGCCCCGGCCGGGGCGACGGCGTTGCTGGCCAGCGGAGGCATGGATGCCCAAGCGCAGCCAGCATCGAGTGAGCGAAGGACAGGATGTCCGCAGCGAACGTCCGGCGACACGGCCGGGGCAGCCCCGACCCCCGCCACGGGCGGTAGCGCTTCTCTCGTCCTCATCACGGCACAGCCTCCACGGACACGTTGTCGATGTAGATCTCGGAGTCTTTCGAGTTGCCGAAGAAGCCGGGGCTCCCCTGCAAGTTGCCCGCGGCATGCGTGGCTTCGATCGTCCAGTCGTCGGGCTCCGGCTCGCCCCGCGGCCAGACCTTGCCGCGGAGGATGGCCGAGCCGCCGTTCGTGCGGGCCTCGAGCTTCATGACGTACCAGCGGCCAGCCTCCCATGAAAACGGGATCGTCTTTGAGAAATGCGTCGCCACCTGCGGCGGCCAGCTGCGCAGCTGCAGCTGCTGCGCCGCGCCCATGAGGTCGAGGGTGTATCGCTGGGCGATGAGCCCCATGTCGGGCATCCTCGCCTTCTCGAGCGCCGCCGGATTCCCGAAGGCCTTCGTGAAGGCGTCGGCGTCGGTTCCGCGGGATGGCGCTGCGGAGGAGGCCGGCTGCTGCGTGTCGGAAGCAGACGCTCCCGGCTTGCCCACGCCGGTCTCCCGTGCCCTGATATCGGCCCGGACACAATAATCGTGGAGCGTGATCGGCCCGATCCAGCCCTGGCTCCGCGTGCCCTTCGGGATCGTCGTCACCTTCACGAGGCACTTCGAGCCATCGACCTCGCGGACGACGTGGCGATAGCGCATGCCGACCCACGGGAGCGGCGGTTCCCCCTTCACGACGCCCGTCTTGGGATCGGCCGCGAGCGGAATCTCGTCGAAGTCGAACCGCCAGGGCAGCGGGGGCATCGAGCGGATGCGGGCCTTGCCCTCGAGACTGCCGACCTTCGCCGTCACGATCGCGGCGGCATGCTGGCCGGCGGGCGAGGTGTAGCCGCCGTCCTTCGTGACCGTGCCGGCCGTCGCGGTGAACGTGGCCGGCGATTCCTTGATGAAGCGGCCGGCGGCGTCGAAGAGCCTCGCCTCGAGTTGCACGGTTTCGCCCGCCGCGATCTGCGCCTCGGCGGGAACGATCTGCACCCATGCCGGCTCGCCCGCGGGGCTCTTTGTCGCCGCCGAGACGGCCTCGACCCGCGATGCGGCGGCATCGGGCACGGCCGCCGCGGCCGTGCCCAGACAGTAGAGCCGGGCCCCGGTCGTCAGATACAGCAGTCCGTTGGCCGCGATCGGCGAGGCCGTCACCTCGTCCTCGTCGTCGAACCGCATGCGGTTGACGAACGTCACACCGCCGGCCGTCGGTTCGAGCACGTGCCAGCCGCTCGTCGAGCAGACGAAGAGCCTGCCGTCGGCCACGAGCGGACTGCCCCGGACGATCGTGCCGAGGAGTTTCTGTGGCCGGCCGACCGGCGCGCCCGTCGCCTTGTCGAAGGCGTAGACCTTCGCGCCGTCGTCGAGAAAATAGACGCGGTCGCCGAGGATCACGGGCATCGAGCGGCCATCCATCACACCCTTCTTCTGCCAGATCGCCGCCGTGGCGGTGATGTCGCCTATGCCGGCCGCCTTGAAGACGGTCGCCGAGCCCATCGACGTGTTGTCGAGATTCTCCTCCGACTGCGAGACGATCACGGTCTCGCCCTCGACGAGCGGCGTGGTGTTGATGCCGCGTCGCGACAGCTTGAAGTTCCACACTGCCTTGCCCGTCCGCGGCTGGACGCTCCAGACGCTGCCGTCGCTCGAGCCGAAGACGAGGGCGGCCGCACCGCCGAATTCGGCGAGGGACGGCGTGCTGTAGGTCGTGTCTTCCGGCAGTTCCTTCGTGCCGGTCATCCAGCGCACCACACCCGTCGCCTTGTCCATGCCGAGGAAGCGATGCGCCGGGCGGGCCGTATCGCCCCAACCGGTCACGACGGCGCTGGCGATGACGAGATCCTCGAACACGACCGGAATGTTCGTCCGGCCGCCGTAGGTGGAGAGAAAACCAAACTCCTCGTGCAGCGACCGCTGCCACTTCGTCGCCCCGGTCTCCGCGTCGATCGCCGTGAAGACGCCGCAGACGCCGTGGGCGAAGACGGTGTTGCTCGCAGGATCGGCGACGACGGCCGACCAGCCGACCCGCTCGGCCGGCACGTCCGAGAGATAGACGTTGAAGACGTTTTCCCAGAGCTTCTTCCCCGTCGTCGCGTCGAGGCAGAGCACCTTCTCGGCCTCCTCGGGCGTGCCCGGCTCATGCCGCACGAGCGTGAAGAGCTTGCCCCCCATGATCACGGGCGTGGAAATGCCCCCCGCCTCGTCGTTCTTCCAGAGCACGTTCGTGCCCGTTTCCGGATCGAACGTCGTGACGAGAGGTGGGCCGGCGTAGTGGCGGTTCTGCTGCGGGCCCCGCCAGTCGGGCCAGTCGGCGGCCGCCACCGGAACGCAGGCCGCGATGGCCAGGCATGTCAGCAGGCAGGGGAGAGGGCGGCGAGGCATCATCGGCTCGGCTCCGGTGCGGGCGGTCAGTCGCCGAGGCCGGCGGCCTTCACGTCGGCGGGAAACTGCGGATCGACGACGGCGCGGGCGCCCCGGCCTTCGGCCAGCCGGCTGGCCACATCTTCGCGAATGCTCTCGGTGTCGGCATCCCACCAGCGGCCCCGGGCAGCCTCGGCGGGCGGCGTCAACGGCCGCACGACCCGCATGCCCACGCCCAGCGCCGGCTCCTCCGTGTACCACCAGGGGCTCTTCGGAAGGTTGGGATCGACGTCCTTCCAGTCGGGATCATCGGCCGTGCCGTCGGCATCGCGGGAGCCGCGGCGGGCGGCGCTCCGGCAGGCGGCCGGCTCGTCGTAGTAGGCGCCGCCCCGCAGCACCCGCGGGTAGAGCCGCTCCGGCCAGGTGATGGCGTCGGCCGCGGCAACCGGCTGCGGCAGCGCCGCCTGCCGGGCGTAGCCGCCGGCCACGAGCTCATCGATCACCCACTCGGCTACGTTGCCGTGCATATCGTGGAGCCCCCAGGCGTTGGGCTGCTTCGTGCCGACGGGATGCGTCGTTTCGTCGGAGGTGTCGGCGAACCAGGCGACATCGGCGAGGGCCGCGGTGTCGGCGCCCGAGTGCCACGGCGCGGACGAGCCGGCGCGGCAGGCGTATTCCCACTCCGATTCGGCGGGGAGCCGGTAGAACCGGCCCGTGAGGCCGCTCAACCACTTCGTGTACTGTCGCGCGGCGAACGGCGTCATCGTGACGGCGGGCTGGGTCGGATCCTCGCCGTTGGTGAACGTCATGGTGGGGTCGTAGAGATTCGACGGGGCCGTCACGGCGTCGGCCTCCGCGTCGGCGGCCACCTCGCGGACGCCCGCCGACTGCAGCGAGATGAAGAGGTCACAGGCCGCCATGTACCGCTTGTATTCGGCCCAGGTCACCTCGCAGCGGCCCATCCAGAACGGTGTGACATCGACCTCGAACACCGGCCCCTCGTCGGCCGACCGTCCGGTTTCCGCGTCGGGGGAGCCCATGCGCAGCCTGCCTCCCGGCACCGGCACCATCCGAAACGTCACGTCGCTGCCCGGAATCCTCTCGTCATAGGCCACCATCCAGCCGCCCGGCACCTGAATGGCGGGGCCGTCACCTGCTGGCCGCGTCTCTCCCGGTACGAAGCCGGGGTTCTCGGCGGTGGCTGTCGCGGCAAGACAGGCGAGCACGACCGCGAGCACCGGTGGGATGTGGGGCATGGGCGTTGCGGCTCCGCAGGCGGGGATCTCGAGAGGGAGACGGCACGAATGACCGGCCCAGCCCGTAAAGTGTAATGTGTCGTTTCAGCCCCGCCCAACAGCCGGTCGAGTCCCGTGGCCACACCCAAACCAACCCAGCCCTCCGCCGGCAAGCCGGCCGTGAAGAAGGGGAGCGACGCGCCCGCCGAACGGGTCGTCGCCGAAAACCGCAAGGCGCGGCACGAATACGAGATTCTCGACAGCCTGGAATGCGGGATCGCGCTCGTCGGCAGCGAGGTGAAGAGCCTGCGGGTGGGACGAATGTCGCTCGACGAGGCCTACGGCCGGATCGACGGCACCGAGGTCTGGCTCATCGGCTGCGACATTCCCGAATACGAGAAGGCCAACCGGCTCAATCACCAGCCCAAGCGGCCCCGCAAGCTGCTGCTGCATCGCCGCGAGATCGCGAAGTTCGCCGGGCAGGCCTTCGAAAAGGGGCTGACGCTCGTGCCCCTGAAGATGTATTTCAAGGACGGCCGGGTGAAGGTGCTGCTTGGGATCGGTCGGGGCCGCAAGACGCACGACAAGCGGCAGAAACTCAAGGCCGCAACTGCCAAGCGTGAAATTGAAACCGCCCTCCGCGGCCGAGGCCGCGAAGGGCGGTGATTCGCTGCTTCAGGCGGGCTGTCGTTCAGCGGCTGTCGCCGCTGCCAACGAGCAGGGCCTCGGACGACTCGGTGGAGTCCTCGGGGTGCCAGAGCGGCATGCCGCGCTGGATGCGCTCGGCGAGCACGTCGATCTTCTGCTTCGAGCCGGCCGGGGCGTGCGTGGGAATGAACTCCGGGGTGCACTGCGGCTCGAAATTCTCGTCGTGACCGTACAGTTCGATGATCTCAAAAACGTTGCGAATCCGTGCCATCGGGAACGAACGACTCCTTGTCTGCAAAGTGACCTTCACCCATCAGGCCGGCGGGACGGCCCCGAAGCCCTGGGTTTTCCAGCCCGCGGAAAGGACGGCTGGGAGGCCGTGGCGGGCCGACATGTGGCGGACGTGACGACGCCATTATGGGCTCGCGCACACGCGAGTCAAACATTTCGCCGAGATGGCAGAAGATGCGGAAAATCCGGCCTGATCCGCCGTCGGATTGTCCGGCAGGATCGCG